>MTLE01000229.1_pt2 | contig 166801 bp, 140 predicted proteins | sample 1982461 | NCBI WGS metagenome assembly MTLE01 (sample SAMN05712605, study PRJNA340218) | biofilm metagenome | isolation source: sample SPL anode biofilm adapted to -200 mV | place: USA | collected 2012-02-03
CAGCAGTCAAGCCAAAAGGCAAGCCGTGTTTCGGAAAATGCACAGCAGGTGGTTCAGGTAACCCAAATTGGTCAAAAGGCCGTTGATGAAACGTTGAGGGGAATGGAGGAAATTCAAAATCAAATGGAATCGGTGGCCAACACCATTGTACGTTTAAGCGAGCAGAGCCAGCAGATAGGGGGTATTATCGCCTCGGTAACCGATGTGGCCGATCAGTCGAACCTGCTGGCCGTAAATGCGGCCATCGAGGCGGCTAAGGCGGGTGAGCAGGGAAAGGGATTTGCCGTTGTTGCCCAGGAGATCAAAAACCTTGCGCAGCAGTCGAAGCAGGCAACCATTCAGGTGCGCAATATACTAACCGATATTCAAAAGGCCACCAGCTCCGCCGTAATGGCCACCGAGCAAACCAGTAAAGCGGTGGAGAATGGCGTAAAGCAATCGGCTCAGGCTGGCGATGCCATTAAAAAGTTGGCCGAAAGCAGCACCAAGGCTGTTGAGGCAGCAACACAGATTGTGGCTTCGAGCCAGCAGCAAACCGTAGGCATGGATCAAATTGGGCTGGCAATGCAGAACATCAATCAGGCAGGAGCCGAGAATGCTGCGAGCATGGTTCAGGCCGAAAAAGCAGCCAAGGGTCTGAATGAGCTGGGCCAGAAGTTGAAATTACTAGTTGATAAGTACAAAATATAGTAAGTAGTTTAAATATCTCGGTGCTGAAGTTGTAAGTAGATGATTATTATGGCAGTTTGGCCATTTTGGCCGCTAAAACTATGAGGAGAATAAATTATGAAATACTTTGAAAACCTTTTAATGCGAGCAAAGCTACTATATAGTTTTGGCTTGATTTGGGTGATGCTTGTAGCAATTATTATTGTTGCCTTTCTCAGTATTCGCGGAATTACTCAATCGGAGCAGAATCTACACGATGTTCAGTTTACCATTGATAACCAGCTTAGTGAATTAAGAGCCCTTCAGAACTTCAATAGAGCTGCCATGCTTGAAATGATGCTGGCTAAGGATAAGTCGGATCAGTTAGCGTTCAAAAAATCCATTTTGGAACGGACTCAACAGATAGGTGATATCATTAATAAAATAATAAAGCTTAAGACAGATACTGCATTTATAAGCCAAATGAATGAGCTGAAAGATAATCTTAATGTATATCATGAAACTCGAAAGGAAGTGCTTACTTTAATTGAAGAAGGCAAGATAGAGGAGGCACGTAAGTTGGATGCAGGTATTCAGGGCGAGCGGTTTAACAAAATATGGTCAATAACAAAAGCTCTGGATAGGAGGGCATCTCAAGAATCCAAAGATCAGTTTAAGCTCAATTTGGAGCATGCCGACTCAACAATACAGCTGTTCCTGATTATTGGCATTGTCGCTCTTCTTTTCAGCTTATTGGTTATTGTGTTAATGAATAAAACTATAGCACAACCACTCAATAGGATCTCCACAATCGCATCGAATATTGCCCAGGGTAATTTGAATGTTGAGTTAAAGATTGATGACCGAAGGGATGAGGTAGGGGCACTAAATCGTGCATTCTACCAAATGGTAGATAAATTACGCGGTTCTTTAAAGGATATTATCGATGGGGTCAATCTACTTGGCTCGTCAGCGAGCGAGATTTTAGCTGCAACTACTCAAGTTGCTTCGGGTTCATCTGAGACTGCGTCAGCCATAACCGAAACCACCACAACCGTGGAGGAGGTGCGGCAGGCAGCTCAGCAGTCAAGCCAAAAGGCAAACCGTGTTTCGGAGAATGCACAGCAGGTAGTTCAGGTAACCCAAATTGGTCAAAAGGCCGTTGATGAAACCTTGAGCGGTATGCACGAAATACAGATCCTTATGGAATCGGTGGCCAACACCATTGTACGTTTAAGCGAGCAGAGCCAGCAGATAGGGGGTATTATCGCCTCGGTAACCGACGTGGCCGATCAGTCGAACCTGCTGGCCGTAAATGCGGCCATTGAGGCGGCTAAGGCGGGTGAGCAGGGAAAGGGATTTGCTGTTGTTGCCCAGGAGATCAAAAACCTTGCGCAGCAGTCGAAGCAGGCTACCGTGCAGGTGCGCAATATACTAACCGATATTCAAAAGGCCACCAGTTCCGCCGTAATGGCCACCGAGCAAACCAGTAAAGCGGTGGAGAATGGCGTAAAGCAATCGGCTCAGGCTGGTGATGCCATTAAAAAGTTGGCCGAAAGCAGCAACAGAGCGGTTGAGGCGGCAACGCAGATTGTGGCTTCGAGCCAGCAGCAAACCGTAGGCATGGATCAAATTGGGCTGGCAATGCAGAACATCAATCAGGCAGGAACTGAGAATGCTGCGAGCATGATTCAGGCCGAAAGAGCAGCCAAGGGGCTGAATGAGCTGGGCCAGAAGCTGAAGGTTTTGGTTGAACAGTATAGGCTGTAGAGTTTTAGGCTATTGGAAGGCAGCGTATCCAAACTAAAGAATTTCGACCTGAAAGTGTCTACATTGTAAAAACCTACTTGGATAGTAAAATTGAGTTTAAATTAAACCGATGGATAAAAACGAAGAGGAGTTTCTTAAGCGACTTCAAGCCATGTTCAAGGTTGAGGCGGAGGAGCATATTGACGTGCTCTCCACTGGCTTAATTGAATTGGAGAAGAATCCAAATAGCGTGAGGACCGTGGAGCTAATCGAATCAATTTTTCGTGAAGCTCACAGTCTGAAGGGGGCTGCACGGTCAGTGGGTAGAAACGATATTGAATCGATTTGCCAAGTGCTGGAGAGCATTTTTGCACAGCTAAAGAGCAATCGAATTTCTTTTTCTACCGTTCAATTCGATCTTATCCATAAGGCCATCGACACCATTACGAAGATGGTAAGTAAGGCAGGAATAATTACCTCCGCTGAGGAGCGTGAATTGATAAAGCAGCTGCACTCCTTGGGCGATGCCAATTACTCGATTAAAAATGTGGTTGAGCCAATTGCTGCTGTTAATGCTCCGTCTGCAATAGATACCACCGCTGAAGTACCGTCATGTAATTCAACAACGCAGGCTGAACCTGTAGAGGAAAAATTGCCGCAAATGGAATCGGTAAGAATCCCCATAGCAAAGCTTGATCCCCTGTTTCTGCAAGCTGAACAAATGATTCAATCCAAAGTAGCTTCTGCCCAAAGGGTAGTTGAGCTAGGGGAGATGCACGATCTGATTAATTCATGGAAGGTAGAGCTGGTTAAAACCTATTCCATCCACTCTGCTTCAGCTACGGCTCAATTGAAAGAGATACTTAGCTGGACAACTGAACGGATGGATGAGATGGAGCGAAATCTCAATACCATTATTAACGAGTTAGAAAATGATCAGCGTTCGCTAGGCCGGATGATAGATGAGCATGTGGAGTCGATGAAAAAGATACTTATGCTCCCAATTTCCACAATTACGGAAGGATTTCCAAAGCTGGTTCGTGATCTTGCTCGTGCCCAGAATAAGGAGGTGGAGTTTGCTATTCAAGGGAAAGAGGTTGAAGTGGATAAACGAATTTTGGAAGAGCTTAAGGACCCATTGGTGCATTTAATTCGGAATTGCATCGATCATGGCATAAAAACTCCGTCGGATAGGCTTAAGGCAAAAAAAACTGCCATTGGAGCAATTACACTTTCCTTTTCAGCAATTGAGGGTCACAACCTCGAAATCAGCATTTCGGACAATGGAGAGGGCGTCAATACCGATAAGCTAATTCTAGCTGCTATTAAGTCGGGTATTATCACAAAGGGGAGTGCAGAAACAATGTCTCCGCAAGAGGTACAGGATTTAGTTTTTAAATCGGGTATTACCACAAGCCCCATGATTACCGATATCTCTGGGCGTGGCTTGGGTCTTGCCATTGTTCGCGAAAAGGTAGGAAAGCTCGGGGGGACTGTTTCCGTTGAAAGTCAACCAAATGTTGGCACAACGTTTCGCATTCAGCTGCCGCTCACTCTTTCAACCTCAAGAGCGGTTTTGGTAAGAACGGGTGATCACCTCTTTTTTATGCCAACAGCAAATGTGGAGCGGGCAGTTAGGATTAACGAGGATGATATCAAAACTACCGAAAATAGAGAGACAATACTTCTGGGTACGGAGATTATTGGAATTGTAAAGCTTGGTGATGCGCTTGGAATTAGAAATACGGTTAATGGATCTACAAGGAAATCGGGTGCTGATCAATCGGTTAACGCCATTCAAATTGTTGTTTTAAAGTACGATGAAAAGCGAATTGGCTTTGTGGTTGATGAAATCTTCGACGAGTTCCAAATTCTTGTTAAAAAGTTGGGTAAGCAGCTGGTTAAGGTAAGAAACATAGGTGGAGCATCCGTTCTGGGAAATGGGAAGGTTGTACCCATTATCAATGTTGCCGATTTGATGCTGTCTGCAACCCAAATTAGCGCATCGGTACAGGAGTCGAAGGAGGTGGTAGCCGATGCTGCTAAGAATTATAGAATTCTAGTGGTAGACGATTCAATCACTTCCCGGGCTTTAATAAAGAGCATTGTGGAATCTGCCGGTTATATGGCTGAAACGGCGGTGGATGGGGTTGATGCCTACACGAAAGTGTTGGTTGGGGAGTTCGATTTAGTTGTTTCGGATGTGGATATGCCCAGAATGAATGGCTTTGAGCTTACCGCGAAGATGAGAAAGGAAAAGAAGCTTGCTGAGCTACCGGTTGTGCTGGTTACAGCCCTAGAATCGCGTGAAGATCGTGAACGAGGAATAGATGTTGGGGCCAATGCCTATATCGTAAAAAGCAGCTTCGACCAAAGTAATTTGCTGGAGGTGATAGAAAAGTTGTTATAGATGATGAAGAAATTGGAAATTGGAAAACAGAAACATCTCTAATTGACATGAAAAAGGTTAGCGATTTGGACGTTTATAGACTGGCGGAGGAATTGGCCGACATGATCTGGAAAGATTTTGATAGTTGGGATAAAAAGGTTCAGAACACAATTGGATATCAAATTATCCGATCTTCCGATAGTATCGCTGCAAATATTGCTGAAGGATATGGCCGATTTACTCCACCCGATCGAAAAAGATTCTATTTGTATTCACGTGGCTCTTTTGAGGAAACTAAAGCATGGTTGAGAAAGTTGATTCGCAGAAGAATCCTCAACGAAACCCAAGCAGAAAGGTATCATATAATAATTGAGAAGTTCGGGCCCAAGTTGAATGCCTTTATAAATACTACAAAATACAGTGAAATTGAGAACTATAAATTGGAAACTTGAAATTTGGAAGTGAAGAAGATAGGTTGAACTGAATTACAAATTTCTATTTTCTAATTCCAACTCTTCGTAAATAAAATTAGAACAATGATAAAAGTCCTAATAGTTGAAGATTCTCCCGTGATGCAGCAGCTTATGATTCATGCCATTAGCTCCGATCCTATTTTTAATATTGTTGGTGTTGCTAATGATGGTGAAGAGGCAATCGATGCGGTTGATGAGTATTCTCCCGATGTGATTGCAATGGATTGGCATATGCCTAAGCTAAATGGCTATGAGGCTACAAAGATAATTATGGAGACGAATCCAACGCCAATTGTTATTGTTACTGGAAGTGTAAACGTTAATGATGTAGCCTTCTCATTTAGCATGATTGATGCTGGAGCTTTAGCCATAGTTAAAAAGCCACCCAGCATTAATCACTCCGATTACAAAAAAGATACAAAAGAGTTGGTTCAAACACTTAAGCTGATGTCTGAGGTGAAATTGGTTAGGCGAATTGCTTATCGGTCTAAAGTAAATTTCACCGCTAAATCAGGAATAAAGAAAACAACAAATACAGAGGCGGCAATTCAGCTCATCTCAATTGGCGCCTCAACAGGAGGCCCCTTGGTGTTACAACGGATACTCTCCAATTTGCCCAAGAATATACCTGTCCCAATTTTAATCGTTCAACATATCTCTCAAGGTTTTGTCGAGGGTTTTGTGGAATGGCTTAAGAACACCACCCAATTTCCGCTACATATTGCCTCTCACGGAGAGTTTGCATTGCCAGGCCATGGTTATATAGCACCCGATAACTTCCATATGGGCGTTGAAAATGGGCCCAGAATTGTGCTGAGTAACCATGGGTTGGAAAATGGCCTACGGCCCTCCGTCGCTTTTCTATTTCGCACATCGGCGGAAGCATTTGGACCAAAAGCGATAGGTGTTTTGCTTACGGGAATGGGACGCGATGGGGCCGATGAGCTGAAGCTGATGAAAGACAGTGGTGCCATTACTTTTGCGCAGGATAAGGAGAGCTCGGTGGTACATGGAATGCCCGGCGAGGCAATAAAGCTAAATGCAGCAACCTATATCCTTTCACCCGAAAATATATCGAAGACTATAAGTGCACTGTTTTCAAAATAAGTTGGGAAATTATGGACAACAAAAAGAGTTTGAAAGCTGATTTTAATTACATCTTGATAGTTGAGGATAGTCCTTCACAAGCAGCGCTATTGCAGTATATTCTAGAAAAAGGTGATTACAGATCAATAATTGCTCAGGATGGAGAGGCTGCTCTTGCCCTTATCCAAGAGAATAGGCCATCGTTGGTTGTTAGCGATATTGTAATGCCTAAGATGGACGGTTACGACCTTTGCAAGGAGATAAAGTCGAATGATGCCACCAAGGATATACCCGTTATTTTGATTACCTCACTTTCGGACGCGAAGGAGGTAATTCACGGACTTTCAGCTGGTGCTAATAGCTTTATTACGAAGCCATTCAATGAATTATCGTTTCTGACTAATGTTAACAAAATCCTTTCAGAAGAAAATGGTCAGGTCCAAAATACATCTCCCTTTAGCGTGGAGATCCAATTTGAGGGGAAGAAACGATTTATCAACTCGGATCAGCAAAGCGTAATCAATTTGTTGTTGAATATTTACGACGGAGCTGTTCAGCAAAATGCAGAACTTGTAAAAACCCGCGATGAGCTAAGGATGTTGAACGAAAGGTTGGAGTCATTGGTGGAAGAGCGAACACAAGATTTGTTGGCCGAAACTAAAATTAGCCAGCAAATTGCAGAGCAGCTGAAAGAGAGCGAATTAATATTTAACCAATTTATGGAGCATAGCCCCGTTTATGTCTTCTTTAAAGACGCTCAGACACGCTCGCTTAAGCTAAGCAAGAACTATGAGCAAATGCTTGGTCTACCAATTAAAGATTTACTTGGCAAAACCATGGCTGACCTTTTTCCTTCTGACTATGCTAAAAAGGTTAGAGCAGACGATCTGAAAATTCTCCATGATGGAAAACCGTCGATGCATGAGGAAAAGCTAAATGGAAGGTACTATAGCACCATAAGGTTTCCCATTTATGTTGAGAATATACCCACCTACTTAGCTGGTTTTACAATAGATATTACCGACCATAAATTGGCGGAAGAGGAAATTAGGCGTAAAAACGTGCAGCTGCAGATTGTAAATGCCGAGAAGGATAAATTCTACTCCATTATTGCACACGATCTGAAAAGCCCCTTTAATTCAATACTCGGCTATTTAGATATGCTAACGAAGAATTTTCGAACTTACGATATCGAAAAGAGCGAAGCAATGCTTGGTATTATTAACGCATCGGCGCACAACACCTTTTCCTTACTGGAGGACTTACTCATGTGGGCACAATCGCAATCGGGTAAAATTTCCTTTGAACCCACGGAGTTGGAATTTTCCGATATAGGCCTGGAGGTGGTTGAAAATTTAAGGCAGACCGCTACCAAAAAAAATATCTCCATAAATAGCTCTTATGGTAAGGGGATTATTGCATTTGCCGATGCTGATATGCTGAAAATTGTCCTGCGAAACCTGATTTCTAACGCCATAAAATTCACCCATAAAGGAGGTAGAATTGATATTGGCGCTAAGCAAAAGGATTCGAGCCTTACCATTTCTGTTACCGATAACGGAGTTGGTATTGCCCCAGAAATTTTAGCGAACCTATTTAGCTTTTCACAAACAAATACTACAAGAGGAACTGATAATGAGCGAGGAACTGGCTTAGGATTATCCTTGTGTAAGGAGTTTATTGAAAAGCACGGTGGTAAAATTTGGGCCGAAAGTGAAGTGAATAGGGGGAGCTCTTTTTACTTCACACTGCCTATGAAGAACCCAATGGATTGAATTTGTATGGCTATGGAGCTTGTTTTCCGGCAATTGGTGCTAATTAAAACTAGCAGATGATGAAAAGAAATGGTGTAGGGAGGAACCGAATGCCCATTGTTTCTAGGAACTTTTCTCAATAGGTAAGCACAGCTTCGCGATAGCCCTCTTGTAGAGATAAATTGCTACATTATATCGTTTGATTACTTATGAATAAAGAGATTACACTATGAATGATAAAGTAAATTCGGAAGTGGCTGTTCTCCAAATTCTAATAGCAGAGGATAGCCCAACTCAGGCAGAGCAGCTGAGATACGCTCTTGAAAAGAATAGCTTTGAGGTAATTGTGGCCAAAAATGGAAAAATGGCCCTTGACCTTGCCCAAGAGAAGTTACCTACCATAGTTATCAGCGACATTGTTATGCCCGAAATGAATGGGTATGAATTGTGCAAAGCCATTAAATCAAATGAGACCACGTCAGATATTCCAGTAATTCTGCTAACCTCCCTCTCAAATTCTGAGGATGTGCTGGAAGGGCTCGCCTGTGGTGCCGATAATTTTCTTACCAAACCCTATTCCGAAAAATACTTGCTTTCTATTATCGATCAAATTATTGCCAATAAAGAGTTCCGTCATGGTGATATCGTAAGGGTTGGCGTTGAGATATCATTTGGGGGAAAGAAACGGTTTATTACGGCCAATCAGCAGCAGATGCTTTCACTGCTCATATCCTCCTATGATGCCGCAGTTCAAAAGAATTCCGAGTTAGTTCAGGCACAGGAGGAGCTGAGAACAATAAACGAGCGTCTTGAAGAATTGGTTGAGGAACGAACGGCTGATCTATCCGCTGAAATCGAGGTTCGTAAAAGAACGGAGGCAGATTTAATTGTTGCCAAAGAGAAGGCGGAGGAGAGCGATCGCTTAAAGACTGCGTTTTTGCACAATATCTCCCACGAGGTACGTACGCCCATGAATGCAATTATTGGCTTTTCTGGATTGCTTGGTGATCCTGCCCTCGCAAGTGAGAAACAAGTACAATTCATCGACATAATCACTCAAAGTTGTTACCAACTTCTTGGCATTATAACCGACATAATAAGCATTGCAACCATTGAGGCAGGGCAGGAGAGCACCGCAGAGGAAAAGGTTGACCTAAACATGGTGATGAATCAGACTTACGAACATTTCCTGCCCAAGTGCCAAGCCAAAGGTCTTACATTGGTGTCGGAAAATATACTACTCCACGATGAAGTTTTGATCATATCGGACGAAGCAAAGCTCCTACAAATATTGACGAAGATGCTCGATAACGCCATTAAGTTCACCAAGGAGGGGTATGTTAATTTTGGGTATAGCGTAAAGGAAAGTGAAAAAGAAATTGAGTTTTATGTGGAGGATACCGGCATTGGCATTTCCCCCGAAATGCAGCAGGAAATATTTAAACATTTTAGCCAGGTGGAAAGCACCGGCGCCCGTGAATTTGGGGGCTCAGGATTGGGGTTGTCAATATCGAAAGCATACGTTGAGCTTCTTGGTGGTGAGGTGTGGTTGAAGTCGGAATTGGGGAAAGGCTCTACGTTCTACTTTACCATTCCCTACAAAAAAACAACAGGAAAAATTGTAGCTGCTGGTACCCATTCTATTACCGGAGTTGAGAGGGACAAGACCTTGACCAAAACTCTCCTAATTGTGGAGGATGAGGAGTCAAACTACAGGCTCCTAGAGGAGATTTTCGCAAGCATGAACCTTAATTTATTGTGGGCCAAGAATGGTGAGGAGGCTATCGCTATTAGTAAAGAGCGAGAAGTGGATCTTATTCTTATGGATCTTAAAATGCCCGTTATGGATGGTTTTGAGGCCACGATGAGGATAAAAGATTTTAAACCCAACGTGCCCATTATTGCCCAAACAGCATACACCTCCGATTTTGATAAAAGTCAGGCGCTCCTGTGTGGCTGCATCGACTATATTTCCAAACCCATTAAGATGGATCTACTGATATCAAAGATTACAGAAAATTTGAGGTAGGTAGGAGAGGGGCATGCATAACAAATAGGTCGGTGATGCGTATTTTTGCGGGCTCCATACCCGTAAAATAGTGCACTTATACCTGCCACTTTTCTGGGTGTCTCCGTTATAATCTCAGTATCAGCTGTTCTGTATAGGTAAGCCTCTTACGCGGAGGCATTGTTTTCGAATAGCCATAATTGAGACACAGCTACTACTGTGTAATCACAACACAATTGCGGAAATAATGATTATTAGCACTAAGGAGATAAGGGCAGTAGTCAACCATGCGTTAATTCTCTTTCTTAACGTTTCCAACTGTTCAGATTCTTCCTTTTCCACAATTGGTATTGGAAGAATTATTTCGGCGTAGTTTATGCCCTTGCTGAAGGAATACCCAATGTTAACATAGTCGGAAAAACTTCCACTTTTTCCCTGTTTTAATTCTCAAGAATTGGAAATGAAGCAATGATTTTGCACCAATTGCTATAAAAATAGTCAGAACTGCCGCTGCTATTATGTAATCTAAGATATCTGTCATGGCTGTACTTGCTTTGAGGGCAAATCTACTTTCTTTTGAAGCGATTGAGTGAAAATAAAAATAATTGCCGATAAAGCTATGCCAAAGAAGTTTGCATCTAAGCCAAAAGGCAGCTTAATTTCAGTTAAGATAAGAAATAGCGTGGTTCCCCCACCCAAAAGCATTGAGTATAGCGCTGCTTTCGACGAAGGTTTTTTTAAAAACATAGTACCCAAAACGGGCACAAATAACCCTGAAACCATAAAGGCGTAGGAGTACAGCATTAAGCTGAGCACATTTTGCATTTTTGTAGCCAGCACAATTGCCAGTATTCCAATGACCAATGTAGCCAGCTGTGAGTATTTAATGCTCCTTTTGTTGTGTTTAGAAAGCCTTAAAATATCGGTTGTAAAATTACCCGATGCCGCCATTAAGCAGCTATCTGCCGTTGACATGATGGCCGAGAAGTAGGATGACATAAGCAATCCCATCAATCCAATGGGGAAAATGTGCGTTAGGAGTAGCGGCAATCCAATTTCTTCGTCGATGGGGCTACCCGGTGCATACCCAAATTCGGTAAACATTCCCTGTTCAAAAGCCACTCGGCCCAACAATCCTAGTATTATTCCCATAAAAGCCATTACAGGCCATTCAAACAAACCGGCTATAAACCATGCTCTTTTTGCCGTTTTTTCATCCTTGCAGGCATAAATTCTTTGATACAGAGTCATCCCTACAAACCAAATGGGAACGATGGTGATGAGCCAGTTTATAAACTGAACAAAGCTAATGTTGGTAAGCGATAAAAAGTTGTGGGGTAGGTAGGCCTGTATGGCATCCCATCCTCCAACCTTGATGTATCCCAATGGAATGCCTACTACAATGAGGCCAAACATTAGGATAATCCATTGAATGGTATCGGTATAAATAACCGCCTTAAGGCCACCTAGCACGGTGTAGCCAATTATTACGAGCCCCATTAGTAAAACGGCATCTACGGTAGTTATGGAGGGAAATGTGGCGGCAGCCAATTTGGCACCAGCTAGCACCTGAGAGCTGGTAAATCCAATGTAGCCAATTAGCGAAATAATGCCTGCTAGTAACGCAACCTTTCCATTGTAATGGTGGTTTAGAACCTCGGGAAAACTTAAGAAGCTATGCTTTTTAGCCAGTGGGTATATTCTTGGAATGAGCACTATGGCACTGAGCCATGCCCCAATGATGCCGGTAAAAAGCATCCAGCTGCCCGACAGACCGATTAAGAAGCCTAGGCCACCTAGCCCTATTGAAAATCCGCCACCCACATCTGTGGCCACTACCGATAATCCTATATGCGTAGAGGTCATCTTTCGACTTCCCACATAGTAATCTTCCTGCGATTTATTGCGCTTGAGAAAATATAGACCAACACCAAGCATTGCCAGCATGTATAGCGCAAAAATTGAAATGTCGAGAATGTGCATAATCTGAGTTTTTTTTGAGATTTGCAGTTTTCAAATGGTAGCTAGCGTTTTGCGGTACGAAATCGTTGGGGAATAAAAAGCTACGGATGTATCAACCGAAAGGGACCTTACCTGCGAGGGATACGCTTGGCACACCACTAAAAACCCCAATGTTTTATACCGCTTGGTGTGCCTTGATGGCTCAATATAGTAAAAATATTTTTAAACGGGGCGTTTAGGGTCCGTCCTAGCCGGGGCGAAGTTGTGCTGGAATGGCGTGTCTATTGCAAATTTCCCCAATAGCTATTTGAGTATGTGCAGACCCTTACTTTGGGCATTGGGCTCTCTTCTCTAGTAATGCTGTTGTGGTAATCTACTTAGCTATGGTTATTTTCTGTTTATCAAGCTATTTACGTTCCAGTATTTAATCGTCATATCTTGTGAGCCTGTTATAACGAATTTATCGTCGTAGGAAAAATGAACGGAGGTCAACTCTTTATCATTGCCCTCGGTAAATGTTGCTATCAATTTTCCTGTCAGCACGCTCCATAGATTTATCAGATTATCCTCACCAACACTTACCAAAAGCTCATTGTTATTGCTAAAGCCAATTGAACGGATTACGTTGCTATGACCGTGTAAAGTGTGTTTTAGCTCTTGACTCTTAACGTCCCACAAATAGATTTCATTTCTCGTGATTCTATCACCACCAATGCTTGCGATGGTTTTCATATCATTGGAAAAGAACACGTCTATTACTGTTTTGCTTGGCGTGTCGAAATTTGCAGCTATCTCATTTTTATCCATCGTCATGAGGTAAAAGCAGGAATCTACCATACTGCGCTTTCGTTCACTGCACACCAAGTATTTCCAGTCGGCGCTAATGTCGATTAGTTTGTGCTGGGACTCTCCGAGCCAATATTCGCTTTTCTTAAAGCCATCTGTTAAGTCCCAGATAAATAGGTCGCCGCGACTTGTTATTGCTGCCAATTTTGTGCCGCCTGGATTGAAGGATAGTTTTCGTATTCCATTGGCTGTGGAATCATCCAGCTCCGGAATAAATCGTAAGCTTTTATACCTACCGGGGGCAATTGATAGCGATTTTACCAACGCAAAAGGTTCAAGGCTCAACAGGCTTATACAGTTTTTGGAACTTCCGTACGCATTATTGTTGTTGTCCCGGGAACCACACGCAAGGTATTTACCATTGGGCGATATTTTAACGCTCCAAATTCCTGCCGATAATCGGGTATATCTTTTTAACAGCGCTCCTGAGCTGAAATCCCAAAGAATGGCATCGGTATCGTAGGAGCCAGAGCATAAGTATTTTCCCTTTGCATCCACATCAAGGCTTAGCACGGTGGCTGTGTGCCCCCTAAGTATTTTTGCAAAATCCGTAATCTGGCACTTTGCAGAACCAGTCACCAAAAAAAATGCTATTGTTAATTGTATAAGCTTCATTTTAGGTGTATAACGGTGAGTATATGCAAAGTAAGCGATTTCGGGCTTCAAATTTATCAAACCGTTGAAAAGTTGAAGCGGGCTACAATCATTGAATTTACGACTATTTCGCCTATTTTGTATATACATTGTTGGCATTTCGTGCTTTATTAATGTCTACTATTTTATATCTAATTATTGTATCATTTTGAAATTTCAATCCATGTTCTGACATCTTTGATGAATCTTTGTATATTTCATAGAATAAATCTATTTTTTCAATGTTTTTATAAGTGCCAATAATTTTCAAGTCAAAATCGACTGTGTCAACTAAATGATAAGAATAGTATTCTTTGTCTGTTTTATATATTACAAATCCATTCACAACAGAATTGGTTTTACGAGATGCATATTTCTCTCGAAGACCAATACAATTTGCTAATAAAAAGTACTCTCTACCTTTCGGTAAGAAGGAATTATTAATCTTATTAACTTTTATAAGTTCACTAATCCCAAGACTTAATTCCATGTCCAAAAGGTCATCAATTGCTTTAATTTTATTATCCGCAATAGAAGTTTCATCAAGTAATTGTATTTTTTTAATCTGGTAACAGTTTAAAGGTATTCTCTTTACACTGTCAATAGTAATATAATCTTTACGTGATAATATAGGCATATTTGACAATCCTTGCTGTATCTTATGTAAAACGGAATCTTGCGTATAAAGTAACTCTGAACTCTTTTGTCTGTGTTTACAAGCCGAAGTAATAAGTATTACTAATATTAATATTTTCGTTTTAGTCATAGATTATTGTGAAATTATCTGCTTGCTTGCATGATTTTTTTGCATGAATGCCAACGGTTCCGTGGTTACAACTGCTGGGGAGTTAACCGCCAGCGGCGTCATCCCACGTTAAAAACTACACTAAATTACTAAAAACTTTTGTATCTGCATCATCAGCCCCAGTAGTTTGAACCGCTTGTTAGCGGTAGTTTTATTATTCCTCGTTTAGAATGTATACAAGAGTTTCTGTCCTACCGTTGTCTTTCAGTATTTCAGTCAAATTGCTTTCGAATATTGTCCAACGTTTTTCTGCCCCAAAAGTGCTATGAAGTTGCTTTGCAAAACGTCCCAAGTCTTTTTTATTCTCTGTTAATATAAAGTATTCAAATAGTTCTTTGTAATTATTTAGTCCGTTTTTGTTTATCATTAAATCTGTCAAATCATTTGTTGATTGTATATTGTCAAACATAGAAACAATAGTTTTCAAGTCGTCAATAATTGTCAAACTCAGATTTAGCAAATTAGTATCTTCTTTAATTAAATAGCCGTCTTCGGTTGATTTTGTAAATGAAGAAATTCTATTTCTAAAATAACATTCATATTCTTTGGGTTCTAGAAGTTTTGTCTTTCCAATTACCTCGTCAATTTTAGTTGAATGTATTCCACAATTGATATAGAATTTTGTTTGTTCGAAAGTATTACCTTGGCTACTTTGAAAGTTAAACAGAAAAATCAAGTCATCTTTCTTTTTGTAAAAGTTCATTCCTTTCTTACCAAAGCCATTTACCTTCAAAAATGGTTTAACGGTGTCCGTAATAAGTTGATTAAATTTTTCTTTCATAGTCAATTGGTCCTATCGAAAAATTACCGCTAACGGTTGGTGGTTTGGGCTGCTGGGGAGTTTAAAGCCAGCGGCGTTATCCCATGCTAAAAACGTACTAAGTTACTAAAAACTTTCGTATTTGCATCATCAGCCCCAGTGAAAGTAACTGCCTGTTAGGCACAGTATTTTATTTGATTTCAGTGTCTAATTTCCATTCCTTAATTCCCATTAAGTTTAAAATTAATATTCCACAAATCCTATACAACAAAATATTCGCTTTCCTAAGCAGTTCCAAATCTAATTTGTCTATACTTCCGTGAGTAATATTATTTCTTAATTCTTTAAGTTCTTCAATTTTTATTGGAAAATTTTCTGGGGTTAAGTTTTGACTTTCTAAAAACGAAACTAATTGGCTTTTCATTGGCTTATTTTGCAAAAGCGTTTGAATATCTTGCCAACGCTTCTTAAACTCTTTGTGTTCATCTATTATGATTGTTTCCAATAACTTTTCTAATGCTTCATCTTGTTTTATTTTTCTTTGGTTTTTATTCAATCTAAGTGTAAATTTTTCCTTGCTTTGCTTTTGTTTATCGCAAATTTCAATAATATTATAACGGATTAGAAATGCTGAAGTATTATCAACGGAGTGTGATTGATTAAATAGTATAATTGCTTTTGAAAGTAATGAGTAATTTTTTAATGTTTCTTTTTGCCATCCTGCTTGTAAGAACTTATTAAAGTCCCAATAGATTCCAAATGACCAAAGGCCTCCACTTGTATTAAAGAAGTTTTTCTGCTCAATATTTTTTATGACAATTGTATTTTCTTGTAAATGTATTCGACGAAGCGTATAATCAATTTTTATATGATGAAAGAATGAAGCCAACATCAAAACAATATTACCATATAAAATGCTTTCATTTTCTGTTATTCCGTTTTGGTATTTAAATTGAATTTTTGGCTCTTTTGTTATTGTTGCGGTTCTATTCTTTCTATTATCATTCGAATAAAGATTAAATTCTGGTCGGAATGATGATTTGCCAAGTTTATAAAACTTATTAGAGTCTTTCATTCGACTAAGTTCAAATTTACCATCATTTTTCAAAAACGATTTAGGCCCAAGAATACTATAAAACGGTTCCACAACTCTAAACCCTTTATCGTCTAAATAAAATTCGGCTGTATTTATAAAATCTACATTTGGATTCCAATAAAATGTTACGGTGTCGATTTTTACAATAACATATTTTTCTTCTCCTTCATAGTAACTTGTGCTATTAGAAAGTCCACACAATTTCGCTTTTGAAATATCAATTTTTTGTAAGCGATTGTTTGTATTGTTTTGTGTTACATTTAACTTAATGTAAGAACCAAATAATTTACTATTTATTTTACTTAACCACATAGATAGTTTTTCACCAAAAAAACTACTTTCAACATAGAAGATTCTAAGTTCAATTTCATCAGGTTTGGGATATAGATGGGCGTGATGAACTTTGCTAATTTCTGTCTTACTTTCTATGTAGTAAGGTTTGAAATCAACATCTGGAAATTCAATGTCTATGCAATGATACTCACTCATCAATTTTAGTAAAATATTGTGCCTAACTCGTTTATAACCACACCTTTGGTGTATGGTTTATTTTTACTAATGTAGAGATATTTCCATAGAACGTCAAATATGGTTCTGTTTTTTTTCCATTGTATTTCAGGTGAATATACCCAAGTTGCTTTGTAGCCTTTAAGCCCCAGCTGTTCCTAAATATGGGTAGGTTGGGGCCATTCCACAGCAAGAGGCTTGTGCATTAATGCTCCTCAATTTCCAATTTCCTCAAATTTTCAAATTTTCAAATTGCCACATTGTCCCATTGTCCCATTCTCAAATTTCCACATCTTCAAATTTTCAAATTGTTTCATTGTCTCGGTCAACCCCTCTTTTCTTCTTTTTCTGTTTCCAATTCAGCAAATCATTTCCTATATTGGGTAACGAAAACAACCCGATAAACCGTTTGCAAACCTACACCTATGCTTAACATTGCGCTCTTTGGCCCTCCAGGGGCCGGAAAGGGAACCCAGTCCGAGTTTCTTATCAAGAAGTACAACCTCTTTTACATCTCCACCGGCGATTTGCTGCGCCGCGAGCTGGCCAACAACACCAAGCTGGGGCAGGAGGCCCAGAGCATTATTGCCGCCGGGGGCCTTGTGCCCGACGAGATAATAGTGCAGATTATAGAGAACACCATTACCGACAATCCCGACGCCAATGGCTTTCTCTTTGACGGCTTTCCCCGTACCTACATTCAGGCCTACATTCTCGAAGGGCTAATGATTAAGCTCAACACCTCGCTCAGCAGCCTCATCAGCATTAAGGTGGACGAGGAGGTATCGGTAGCGCGTCTGCTCAACCGTGGAAAAACGTCCGGTCGTAGCGACGATAACGAGAAAGTTATCCGCACCCGTCTCCGCGAATACAACGAGAAAACGCTACCCGTGCTTCAGTTCTACAAGGATAAGGGCATCTTCCACGAGGTGGATGGGGGTGAGGATATCGATTCCGTCACCTACCACATCGATGAGTTGGTGCAGGAGGAGCTTTCCAAGCGGCTCTTCAACGTGGTGCTGTTTGGCTCACCGGGCTCCGGTAGGAGCTCCCAAGGTAAGGCCATTGCCAAGGAGTTTGGGCTGGAGTACGTTGCTACGGGAGAGATGCTGCAGCAGGAGATGGAGATAAACCCAGAGATGGCCAAGATGTATCTGGAACGGTTCGAGGATGGCGAGTTCATCCCCGACGAGGTGGTGGTGCAGCTCATTGAAAAGAAGCTGGCCAATACCCGCAACGTGAAGGGCTTCCTGTTCAAGGGTTTTCCGCGAAACCTAGTGCAGTCCTACATTCTCGATGGCCTGTTGAAGAAGCATGGGTCGTTTATTTCGCAGTATGTGGTGCTTGAGGTGCCTACGCTTGAGCTGTTTCGTCGCCTCGACGACCGTGGGAAGACCTCAGCGGCCTTACCCTACGATAAAACTACCACCAAAATATTAAAGCGGTTGCAGGAATACGAGAGCAAGACTTTCCCCGTTATAGAGAAGTACGATCAGCACGTGAGCGTTAAGCGCGTAAGCGGTGTTGGCACCTTCGAGGAGGTGTTTCAGCGGCTCGCTGCCGAGGTCGAAAATGGAGTAAAGCGAATGCGCTAAAAGCGAAGTATTGATGCACTTATCCATTAAGTTACCCGGGTGGAGGCTGTTATTTCGGCTTCTGCTCGGTTTTTCATTGCTATTGTTGGTGGTGCTTGCATGGGCCAGCACGGTGGTGGTTCGTGGCAGCAATGGGCTGCTATACTCCAGTGTGGATAGGTTGCCATACAACCGTGTGGGATTGCTGTTGGGCACCTCGCCAAGGCTAAGCAATGGTGAGCCAAACTACTTTTTTGTTCACCGCATCGATGCGGCTGCAATGCTCTACTTTAAGGGGAAGATTCGGTATATTTTGGTAAGCGGCGATAATCGTCGGCGTAGCTACAATGAGCCTCAGGAGATGCGAAAAGCACTTCTTAACCGTGGCGTTCCCGATTCGGTCATGGTGCTCGACTATGCGGGCATTCGAACCTTCGACTCGGTGGTACGGAGCAAGGAGGTCTTTGGCCTCGATAGCATAACCATTATTTCACAGTGCTTCCATAACCAGCGTGCGGTATTTATTGCTCGTCACAAAGGGATTACCGCCATTGGCTTCAATGCCGAGGATGTTGACGCCTACAATGGATTTAAAACCAAGGTGCGGGAGTATTTCGCCCGCGTAAAGGTTATTCTCGACCTCTGGTTTAATGTTCAACCCCACCACCTTGGCCCCAAAGTGGTGGTTGGCGGCTAGTGTTTCGGCTGGTGCGTCATCACCAAGCAAATATATTAGTGCTTGAACTCAAGTTCTACCGGATAATAATTTTCCGCGTTACCACACTTCCGTTGGCGAGAACCATTCTGAGCAAATGCAGCCCTGAGCAACCTTTAGGAATTCCAACCTGAATGCCGAAGCTTTCCACGTTCACATTGCAACCGGAAACCTCGCGCCCATCCATTGACAGCAATGAGACCTGTTCTACCTGCGTTGCCCTGTTGAATTCCACATTAATCACCTCTTCAGCAGGGTTGGGGAAGATACGAACAGCTAACTCGTTCGCTTTTATTCCGCTTGGCTCGGCCCACTCATTTTTTAGCTGCTCAATTTGGGGAATGGGAATCTCCTTATTCCAAAGCTTTACCTCATCTACGCTTCCGCGAAGGGCGTAAAGGGTCTCCACATTGTCCATTCGTCCAATGGTTAGTGGCTTGGTTGATGATTGAAGTGCACCCGAGAAGGCTCTGAAGGTATCAAGGGCTCCATCTACATATAGCTCCATGGAGTAGCCGGTATAGAGGGCACACACGTGGTAGTAGCGGTTGAGTTCAATGGGAGCGGAGCCATCGAGATCGGCTACGCCATTGCTCGTTTTTACGGTCCATCGCAGCACGCCGTCGGGGGTAATGGAGAGCTTATAGCGCTCCTGCCACGAGCCATGCGAGATGATAAACCTTTCGGAGCCCAGCTGTTCGCATTTTACCCAACAGCTCAGGCTCACTGCATCGGGAAAATTAAGATCCGGGTCGTTTGGGGTATAGATGATGTTTTGTCCGGAGGTAAATCGGTAAGCCAGCAATGCCATTCCTCGGGCATCGTCGGTTTTGGTTGCCCCAACTACCGTGGCGTTGAAGCGGTTGGATATTGCATTAAGGCTGTTCGAATCGAAGGGATACCAAATGAGTGGTGTTTCATTGGCCATGCTATTATCCTTTACCAGCACCTCCGTGGATGCCGTTGTGGAAAGCTGATCCTGATTGGTAACCGTTACGGTGATGCTACCCACTGTTGGAGTGGCAGGTGCCTGCCATGTAACGGAATTTCCGGTGGTTTGATTCAACGTGCCAATGGAGGCGCTCCATGCATACTGGAGCGTTTCACCCGGTGCCGGGGTCACAAGAGCCGTAAAGGTGCATGCGTCGCCAATATTGGTGTATTTTGAGCTCGATTGAATGCCAGTCACTACCGGAGGAGTTGGTAAGTGATCCACTATGGAGAGGTGAAGAGTGTCTTCAGCAGTTTGGCTATTGGCGGTTATTCTACATTTAAGTACTAACTGCGATGGGCTTGCCGGTGCTGTAAGCTCTACCTGCGACTGGGTTTGTCCACTAATTGGCACGTTGTCCAGAAACCATTCGTACTGCACTGGATCGCCCACATTGATATTCCCTGGAGTGCAGTATGCTGTGTATGTTGAGTCGATTATAATTGGGTTATGATCGGTGGCCAGCGCCTTTACCCTGAGGTTTCCGGTGTAAGCATACTGGTAGTGATAGTCGAGAATATCAGTGCCGGCATACAGCCTTCCATTTCGGGCATCCGGTGTGATGGATGATGGGAAAAGACGTATTAACCTTACCTCTCCTGCTGGAACTGTTACTTGAATGGACCCGGTTGCACTAGACGATAGAATGCTTTCGGTGATGGCATCGTAAACTCCAAAGGTTCCGGCTGGAAGGGTAACATCAACCTGCTTGTCGGATGTGGTCGGGTTAAAGTAGAGGTAAGAAACCAGATTGTTCTCCCCGTAAAAGTCTGTTTTATTGAGGTCGATCTGAAGAATTTCTGGGATGTTGGTTGTTTTAACTACGGAGGCCAAGTAACCAACGCTGGAACCGCTGTAGAGTGAGAGATTTGTGGCGGCCCATCCACCGTTGATGGCATCACCCGTGGCAAACGGGGTCTTTCCCGACAGTGTTTCCTTCATCGACTCATGGGGAATACAGGCGGTAGGGTCGTTGGTGGAAGCCCATGAGTAGGAGTCCTGTAGGTCTTGAGGGAGTGCATTCCAGTAGAACAAACGGCTTGCATTGGTAACATTCAGCAACCATTTGGCAATAGCTCGGGCGTAACGCTTGTCGTACTTGGGTAACGGAGCAAGTGCGGCTGCCTGTTGAAAGCCATTCATCACAAAGGCGTAGTCGTTACCAGCATCGTTGGCCTCACCAATAAGTCCCGATACGTCGTAGCCACCCCATGTTCCCACAATGGCTCCCCATCCTCTCAAATCACCTCTGTTGAAGCACCAATCGAGCAGCTCCTGCATGGGATAGTTGGTTCCCTCCACTGCGTTCATTCTGGCAGCAGTAACCGTTCCGTAAGGTAGTTGAAGCTCATATGCGGGGTTCGATCCAAACGTGGTTAAAAAGTCCATGGCCTGCTGAGCACCTTCAAAATACTTTCGGTTGCCGGTTTGGAGGTAGGCGTTGTAGAGCAGCCACGAAATACTCCCAGCCGATTCGGGTTCAGGAACGCTTGTGCTTAGGGGTAGGCCTGTTGCTAGGTTAAAGGCACGGTAGTTCATGTTTGGAATTGTCCAGGGAGTGGTGCTGCCGCCAAGCAGGTTAACACAGTTCAGCCAACGGTCGGCTATGGTGGTAAACTGACTGTTGAACTCAGGTGCGGCGTTGGGATAAAGTGACCTTATTTGGTAGAAATATACGTTGGGCATTACATCATACCACCAATCGTTGCCTGACACGGTAGAGTAGTTGTTGAGGTATACATTCTGACCATTTTTAAGGTTGAAAAAGTCCTTGATTTTGGCTACCCAATTCATCCCATTTTGGTTACTCTTATCAATACCAACAAGGCTTGCACCCACAATTGCTGGCAATATGTTTATGGCCTCGGCTTGGTTTGAATGGTCCACCGAACCCACGTAGGTGTCGAGAAAAAAAGGGGTATTGTCGGCGTAGTTAAATTGCCCTTGGGTGCCAAGGCGTGCCAATGGCAAATATTGTCCTGATTTAGTAAGGTCGAATGCTAAGGTGTCGTAATTATGCGCCACGGTGCTCCAATCTCTAATTTGAAGGGGGGCCGGTAGATTGGGCATAAGATCAATGCGGGGGATATTCAGCTGCCCAGTTTGAGCAGACGCCGAAAGAGATATAAAAATAGCGGTGAAATATAGAAGTAGACGTTTCATAGAGCTAGCGATTAGGTTTATAATATGGTGAGGTAACCATTGCAACACGATTGGTTTGATAAAATCATTATTATCTATTGCCTGTATATCAAGAAACTATTTGGCTCAAGTTCTCTTTTACCTACAAGAATTTGGGCACTTGAGGGTAGCTCAATGTCCGTTTTCTTTCCAAAGTTAACTACAACAGTAACAGTGTCCCCAGCATAGGTGCGTGTAAACAGTATCATGTCGTCGATATGTTCAAGTTTTTCGTAGCGTCCATACTGAAGGGCTGGTTCACTATTTCTAATGGCTATCAGTTTTTTGTAGGTGTTCAGAATGGAATTTTTTTGCTGTGAGCACTCTTGAACATTGACCTTTTTGAAGTTTTCCTGAACCTTTATCCAAGGTTTTCCCGTCGAAAAACCTGCGTTGCGAGTTGTGTCCCACTGCATGGGACTGCGCGACTTGTCTCTGTTGTATTTGTTGGCTTCCACAAGAGCTGCCTTAGGTGTCATTCCTGCCTCAAGCGCCAGCTTGTAGTGCGTTTTTCCCTGAATATCCACCATTTCGCCATATGTATTGGCCATAATGTTTTGCATTCCAATCTCTTCACCGTAGTAGATAAAGGGAACACCTCTTGCGGTAAGCATAAGGGCGGCAAGAGCTTTTGCCCTTTCAGGATTACCATCGGCAAGTCGGTTCATAAGCCGTGGCATATCGTGGCTGCCAAAAAATAGGGTAGGATAGTCGCTCATGCGTTTCTCCATTTCCTGTAGCTCACCGAAAATTTGGTCAACGGAAAATTTGGGAATACTTCCAAAGTTAAAATTGAAAACAACATCCAGCAGGTTTGGCGCTTGGTATTGCCTGAGCACCTCAAGTTTATCGCTACCAATTTCACCTACCACAAAGCGGTTAGGATACTCGTTAATGGTGGCCTTAATAGTTTGAATGGCCTTTTTTACGCCAGGCTGATTAATATCGAAAATATGTTCCTGATTTCCATTCTTTACCGGATTGTCAGCCAAAATTCCATCTGTTGTAAGAAAGTTAATAACATCCAACCTGAAGCCATCAACGCCAAGGTTGAGCCAATAGCGAAGCACCTTTTGAATTTCGGCTACCACCTTGGGGTTCGACCAGTTGAGATCGGCCATCCTAACATCAAATTTGTGGTAGTAGTATTGGTTGGTGAGGCTGTCGAGCTTCCATGCTCCTCCACCAAAAAATGATTCCCAGTTATTGGGCTTATCGCGCCATATGTAGTAATCGCGGTAGGGATTGTCTTTTGATTTACGAGATTCTTGAAACCAGCTGCAGTCTGTGGAGGTGTGATTCACCACCATATCCATAATTACCTTGATTCCTCGTTGGTGGGCTTCATCAAGAAATAATCGGAACTCTTTGAGATTGCCGTAAATGGGATCAATTTCATAGTAGTTGGCAACATCATAGCCGTTGTCCACTTTGGGCGATCTTAGAAAAGGGGTAAGCCAAATGCCCTTAATGCCAAGCGACTGCAGATAGTCTAATCTTGAAGCCATCCCCTCAAAGTCGCTATATCCATTGCCATCGCTATCCTGAAAGGAGGGCATGTAAATTTGATAAAAAACTGTCTCGCGCCACCACTGTGCTGGAACTGTTTGTGGCCTCTCCTGAGCCGTGGCGGAGAGGGAGCAGAGGATAATCAAATTTAGGAGGATATTGCGAACCATGGTATTTTGTTTATGCTGTTTTATCCCCCCTATATCATCCCTGAAGAGGGTATTCAACAGCGTTGTAATAGCTTAAGTAAAAGGGAAGGCTCAATATCCTTCCAAGTGTGATGCAGAAAGAATTGAGCCTAACCCATAAACAACCTAACAAATAAACCTAACTACCTAATTACGGTTTTTCATCATTGTACAGCTTGGAAACTTGTCCATCGGTCAGTGCAATGTTGTAGATTCTCAGCTCATCTATGGCTCCCATGAAGTAGCCAAGGTTGTCGGCTGTGGTCCAGGCCATGAAATTGGCAGCAATCTCATCATCTGTTGCCACACAACCAATAATAAATGGTTGAGGTGCAGGAGATAATGTAGTTGTGAGTGGGCCAATACCCTTATTGGCCTCTGTCCAAGTTTTTGTAAGGGTACCATCAACATAAATCTTTAGCTCCAAGGTTGTGCTATTGAGGGTAACAACAATGTGGTTCCACACATCCTTTTTGATGGAGTTGTCGGTTTCGTTGTCGGCATCGATATTTCCACCACCAGCTTTTAGGTAAGTAAAGAAAGGCTTTCCTCCGCCTTGAGTTTGCAGCTTATATCCATTCCAGTAGTTTTGTGAAATGATATAGTTGTTCTCATAAATAGAGTCTGGCTTTACCCAAACGGATACGGTTAGGTCGGTAGGAAGAAAATCAGCAGTATAGGGAACTTCGAGGTGAGCGCCACCATTTACGTGGATGGCGTATCCTCCCTTTACTCCGGCTACCCAAGTTGGCATTTGAGCATTTGAGCCTAAGATTGCTACATCTCCCATGGTGAATGTTCCTACGTGCTGCGCGGTAGAGAAGCCTGTGGCTGTAGTACCAGTTCCCTCGTCAAAGTGCCAGCCAGCCTTTAGATACATGGCATCGTCGATGTAACCATAGGCTTGAGCATTAAACGTTGCCATGGCCTCGGTTAGCTGCGTAACGAGATTGTCGATTTGGGTTTGGGTGAGCTCAGTGGCTGCAGCCGTTTTAACGGTTTGCAGTGTTGCCTTGAAGTTATCAATGGCACTTTGAGGGTAATCGTTAACGGTTGCTGCATTGGCAAGCTCATCGGCTTGAGCAATTAGTGCAGTAAGCGCCGTTTTGTCTCCAGGAGTGATACTAGTACTATTGTCCTTTTTACATGACCCTAGAATCATGGCTCCACCTACGATGAGCATAAGTAGCAAAGTGTGAAACTTCTTCAGATTTTTCATAACGTTTAGTTTTAAAGGGTGAATAATGTTAGGTGAAATTTGTATTTGCTTTAAGGATTTACATTTTCGTTGGCATCTATCTCTGCCTGTGGTATGGGAAGATACCGCTTGGTTTCGTAGTTAAAGTTAGATCCAAGCGCCGCTTCTGCCACCGTTTTTCCCCACCGCATTAGGTCGAAGTAGCGGTGAAACTCCTGTGCCAGCTCAACTCTACGCTCATGCTGAATGGCGGTTCGGAGTTGACCCTGATTTGAGGTGGTGATGTCGTTTAGTAGGTCGGTTGGTGGTGTTCCGTTAAAGCTGGCCAAGGCTCTATGCCTTACCTTATTGAGATTTGCTTTAGCAGAGTCGGCATTGCCAACTTCGTTGAATGCTTCGGCCTTCATCAACAGGAGATCGGCATACCGGAAGTAGATATAGTTGAGGTCTCCATCGCCCTTAATCGAAGAGGGGATTTGGGAGAGGGGCTGCTGGTGTTTTTTGGTGAGATATCCCGTAGCCGGTGACCAGCTTGAGCTGAAGATATCGCCATTTAACCAAGGTTGTCCATCGCGACCAATGGAGGCATCAAGGCGAGGGTCAACATCGCCAGTGGAGGTGCTTACCTCAAAGGCGTCCACCAAGCTTTGTGTGGGGGCATCGAAGTAGTATCCACCCTCTGATGCCGGGGCAAACCACTGATTTAAATCACTTCCTTCACCCGATGGAATTTGTCCTGAGAGGTGTTGAATTTCAAAGATTGATTCACTGCTGTTTTCGTATGCCAGCTTAAAGTTATCGGCATAGTTTGGCAGTAGGTGGTATATTCCAAGGGCTTCAACCTGTTGAAAGTAGGAGAGGGCTGTGGACCATTTAGCTTGGTAGAGGTTAACCTTTCCAAGCATTGCCAATGCCGCTCCTCGCGTAGCTCTGCCAACATCCGATGAGCCGTAAGAAACAGGAAGAACCGCTGCAGCATCCGTTAGATCTTTTTCAATCTGAGCATAGATAACGGGAATATCGCTCAACGGAACATGAATGGCTGCTTGGGTTGTTGGAGGGAGCAGCTTCAGGGGAACCCGTCCAAATATATTCACAAGGTTGAAATAGGAGTATGCCCTAATGAACTTCGCCTCTCCTACGATGCGATTCTTTAGCCCTTCGTCCATGTTTATGGCCGGTACGCTAGCTATTACATTATTGGCGCGGGTAATTGCTTCATAGGCGAAACTCCAGTAGTTGCTAATAATTCCATTGTTTGAATTAGCGTTGAACTCATCAATGAAGGTTATTTCTGCCTGATCGCCGGGATTTCCTCCCTTTACGGCATCATCGGATGCAACATCACCAAATACCCATATATCATTATTGGAGCTGGTGAAGGTAATGGCTTGGTAAACGCCATTTATAGCCTGAATTGCCTGTTTGTCATTTTGGTAGAAGTTCTCCGACGTAAACTGACCTTTTAAGTCCTCCGTTAAAAAATCGTTGCAGCTGGTGAGTATCGCTATCAAAAACATCAATACAGCTAACGATGTATGGCTTTTTAAACAACGGTTTTTTGAGGTTTGTGCATTGGTTAACTGCTGTTTCAATGCATCCGATATACTTCTATAATTCCATTTCATAGCCCGATGTAATTAAAATGTGATATCCAGTCCAAACATTATAGTCCTAGCCGATGGGTAGGTTCCCCAATCGATACCTGCAGCCGCGTCGCCTTCGCTTTGTGAGTTATTGCTTACGGTCATTTCTGGGTCTAAACCAGGGTACTTTGTTATTGTAAGCAGATTGCTGGCGGAAACATAGGCACGTACCTTTGATAATCCCATTACCTTAAGTGCTTTAGAGGGAATTGTGTAGCCTAGCTGCACGTTTTTCATTCTCAAATATGAGCCGTCTTCAAGGAATCGGGAGGAGGGCATTGCGTTGTTTGCTTTGGCACTCCATGATGCTCTTGGCTGCGTGTTGGATGTACCTTCACCCGTCCAGCGTTCGTCGAAATAGCGCTGCGTTACTGGAAATCCTCGATAGAAGCCCTCGATGTCTTGGTTTATCTGCATGTAGATTTTGTTGCCATAGGTTCCTTGAAAGAAGATACTCAGATCAAAGTTTTTATAGTTACCAGCGAGGTTAAGGCCTATGGTCATTTTGGGAATGGCGCTACCAAGGTGCACCCTATCTTTATTGTCGATGTATCCATCGCCATTTTGATCTTTAAACTTTACATCACCAGGCTTAATGTTGCTCCCCTGATATGCCGAAAGTAGGACCTCCGTAGAGTTTTGAAAGATGCCATCCATTTGGAGTAGGTAGAAAGATCCAATGGGTTGACCTACCTCCGTCTTGGTGGCATAAATGCCAGTTTCAACTAGGCCACGAGTGGTGGGAGCATCCAACTTGAGAACTTCGTTGTGTATGAAGGAGACATTTCCACTGATGGAGAAGCCCCAATCACGCTTTGCATGACGGTATGTTGCTTCCAACTCAACTCCAGAGTTTAGCACAGAACCATTATTAACCCACGGTGCCTCCTCGTACCCAACCGATGGAGGATTGGACGCAAACACAAGCATATCCTTTGTTATCTTGTAGTAGTAGTCAGCGGAGAATGCAAAGGCGCCACTCCAAAGTTCAGCATCAATACCACCATTGTACTGGTAGCTGGTTTCCCATTTCAGATTCTTGTTGCCCAGAGTTGTTTGCGCGTAGCCGCTATTGGAAACTCCCCCAAAGGGATAGTTGAAGTTGGCAGACATCCTACCAACATTGGCATAGGGTGTAATGTTTTGGTTTCCAACTCCTCCGTAACCTACGCGAAGTTTGAGGCTTGTAAGCCAAGAGATATCTCGAAGAAAGGGTTCCTGCTTGATTGCCCATCCTGCTGATAGGGAGTAGAAGGTTCCCCACTTGTTTTTTCCGACAAACATGGAGGTGCCATCCCTCCGGAGGGTGCCTGATACGAAGTATTTTTGCTTGTAGTCGTAGCTTACCCTACCAAAGAATGAGGCCAAAGTGGAAGCCTGAAGAAACTGATTATCGGTCATAGTGCCAACCCCGACCCCATTTCCTAGGAAAATAACATCATTTTGTTGAATTGGGAAATTCCTATCGTTGGCATTAAATCCCTTATCGGTATTCTTTATAGCCTCAAATCCCACCATTGCCGAGAATGTATGCGACTCTCCAAAGGTGGTTTCGTAGTTTAGAATATTATTCTCGGTTATGTTTGCTCTCCGTTCGTTGCCAACATTTAAGCTGTTTACTGCATTGATGCGGTTAAAGGTGCCCCACGTAGCGTTAAAGCGACGGGTATTGGAGTTCCGGTAGTCTAAGCCAACGTTGGTTGTGAACTTTAGGCCCTTGGCTATTTTAACTGTAAAGTAGACCTTACCTAGGTAGGAGTCATCCTTCCGATTATTATCGTTATAGGCCTCCATCCCGATGGGGTTATATCCATCGCCGAGGAAGGAATCATAAATCTGTGCTCCAAAGTATTCGGAAGGTCTATCCACAAAAGTTCCATCGGGAAATCTAATTGGAATGGCGGGATTTCTAAAGAACGCATACCTTACAACACTGCCGCCGTTACCTCCAGCTCCATCGCCAGAACTTCCTATCATATCGGTGCTCGAAAACCCCGTAAGCATACTTATGCCAACAGTAATTCTTTTGTTAACATCAGTATTTAAATCAACCTTAACCGTTCCTCTTGTGTAGCCGGTACTCTTTATAATACCCTGTTGATTGAAATAGGAGGCGGAAATCATATAGTTTGTAGTCTCGTTTCCCCCTGAAATTGACAGCTCATGGGAATTGATAGGCGCCTTTTGGAAGAGTTCTTGAAGATAGTTTACATTGGCAAACCCCACTGCATCAGCCGGAGTGATTAACTGACGTTGCAAGGTAGGGGGTAGGAATGCATTGTCGTTTGTGGCGGCTTCGTTATATATGGTGATATAATCGGTGGTATTTACCATTTTGGTGAGCCGAGTGGCTTGTTGAAATCCTGTTTGCCCATGGTAGGTAATCACCGTTTTTCCTTTTTTCCCTTTTTTTGTGGTTATCAGCACCACTCCATTATTTGCTCTAGAACCATATATGGCCGCTGACGATGCATCTTTCAGCACTGTAACACCTTCGATATCACCAGGAGAAAGAGTATTGAGTGCATCGACCATGGGAATTCCGTCGACAATATAAAGCGGCGCGTTACTTGAGTTGATGGAGCCAACACCACGAATACGAACTGATACTCCTTCGCCAGGAGCACCCGTATTTTGGGTTACCTGAACTCCGGCCACCCTTCCTTGCAAAGCTTGATCAATCCCGGCCACTGGCATTTTGTTAAGGTCTTTACTTGTGACCTTGCTTACCGCACCCAACACATCACGCTTTTTAGCCGATCCATAGCCAATCACTACCAGCTCATCCATCATTACTTGACTTTGGCTTAGCTTAACATCAAGTTCTTTGCGGTCACCCAGAACCTCCTCCACCGGGGTATAGCCCATATAGGAGAATACAAGAATCGATTTTGGTGTTAGCTGATCAGATGTTAGATGGAATTTCCCATCGAGGTCTGTAATGGTACCAGTTGTAGTTCCCTTAATTTGAACCGTTACGCTTATCAGGGTTTCTCCTGTCTTGGCATCGGTTACAGTTCCTTCCACCGATTGCTGTGCGAGCAACGCTATGGATAGCGGAAGGAACATTACAAGAAATACCAGTCTTTTCATAGTTAGGTTATTGAAAGATTTCACAATTCTGCTACTACTCAAATTATTAATAGGCAATTACAGCATCACCAGCCATGACCCTTGTTCCATCATACCGGAGCTTTGTTCCTGCAGGAAGAACAACTATCAAAGAGGCTTGAGCGGCTGGTAGCTCAATGCTTACACTCCCGTTAGCACTCCTGACCATATACTTTTTGGAAATAATATCGAACAGGTCAATGCTGCTACTCGAGTTATAGGTAACTGTTTTGACCTCTTTGTAAGGATTGTAGTAGAGGTAAACAGGGTACTTGTTTTCTCCATAGAAATCGGTGGCGTTGCAATCGAGGGCGAGTATACCATCAACATCTGTTTTATGAACAATGGCCCCAAATACACCCACAATGGAGGTGCTGTATATGCTGAACATCGACTCCTTGGGCTGACCAGTCACCCATTTTGGCCCATCGCCAGTAGATACCGGAGAGATTCCCTTAAGTGCAGGATTCCCGTAATCGTCAACTTTTCTTATGCCCTCATATCCAATAATTCCGTGAGTAATATTTTTCATTTCAGGAAGCCACTGGTGGGCATTATCAACCTGGTCGGGGTAAAAAAGGCGGGAGGCATTTACTGCATTTAGCATATACTTGCCAATAGCCGTGGCGTACTGTGGTTCGTATTTCACCATGGGAACTAGGGGCCAAGCCATTGCTACCGAATTCATAAAGAATCCATAGCCTCCTCCATCCGTTATACTCCCAACGAGACCGTCCACATCGTAATTACCCCACTTTTCGGCAATCACGCCCCAGCCGTAGCGGGCATCCTTATCTTGACAGCCGTCGAATGTCCAGTTTAGCAGTTTGGTAACATCGTAATGGGTGCCCTGTTCTGCATTGAGTCTTGCTGCTGTGTAAGCGCCAAATGGGAGAAGAATTTCATAGAAGCGACTCTCCTTTTGGTTGAGCAAAGCTTCTGTGGCACTTTTGGCACCCTCCAGGTAGCGCTTATCACCAAATTTATGGTAAGCAGAATATAACACCCAAGCCTGTCCACCAGCGGCATCCTGTTCCCAAGGAACTTGATTGCGCATGCCCTTCATATTGGCGTAGTCGAAATAGGAGTAGCTGTAGTTTCCGTTCAAAACTGAGTCGGCTTTATAGAACTGGTCTGCAACCTTTCGAAGAATATAATTTGTGTTTTCAACCTTAGGGTAGAGGGCTGCCACTGCGTAGTAAAGCACGTTGGGGTAAACGTCGTACCACCAATCACGACCATAACCGCCACCAGCCATTGCCACCGTTGGGTTGGTGTTGTTCATAACGATATTCCACTTGGTGTCGCTGTTGAAATAGTTCTGCACCATCTTCACGTAGTTGAAGCCGTGCTGGTTCGTCTTGTCGATACCATTAAGCCCAGCACTTATCAACGAACTCAAGGATGTTAAGGCCTCATGAAACTCCCCATTGTTTTTCTTTGGTCCTTGGCGTACGTCACCAATCACCGTATATAGGCCAAACGTTACTTGGTCGATGTTTCTTCTGGCGCTGTCGAGCCAAATGTAGGGACCATCGGATTCATGATTGTTGAAGTCATAAACAAGGCTGTCGAACTGCATTGTTTTCTTTTTCCAGTCAATAATTTTAAGCGGCTGTGGTATGTCCGGCATTTGATCGATTCGCGCTATGGGTGTTTGAACCACAGGCTTTCCCTTATGGGAAGTGCAGAAATTTAAGCTGGCTAGCAGCACTAAAGCGACTACGATGAAGAGGTACTTTTTCATTTCTCTTTAGAATAAGAATCTTTCATTATGTTTTTCGCAAGTGGAATGGAGAGCATCTGGATAAGCGCAACAATTACTAGAGAATACCTTAGGGCGAAATCTTTTGAAACGTAGAAGGCTAGACCAATGAATAGTACAAGCCCAAAGAATCGCCCCACATACAGGCCAAACTCATGGTTGAAAATGTAGGCATATTTGCTGCGGTTCTCCTTTACCGACAAGATATCGATTACCTGCATCTGAATAGGGAAGTAGGCAATATCGTGCAAGGGCATGAACAGCACTTTACATAGAACAAACACAATTACCCCAATGGCGGAAAACAGAATCTGGTTGGTAAGGGCACCAATAAGAAAAACGGTCATACCAGCGGCAAAAATGTAGATCCTATGTTTGGGCTTTGTCGTTCTTCCCAGGAAGTAGAGTATGAAAGCCGTTAGTATTCCGCTAATACTTTGAATAGTCCCAAGAGTTGCCTCATTGCCAACTAAGGTCATGATTAGAATGGCGGGTGCAGTAACCAGATACCCCTGAACCATTCCCTTTAAGGATGCAAGCATCAGCATCTTCTTCCATAACCTGTCGAAGTGCAGGTAAAGAAACTTCTTTTGCTTAGGATTTTTAAATCTATGCTGATGAATTACAATGCTGGCCAGAATAGTGAGCAGAAGCACTATTCCGGTTACAATTTTATAGGCACCTTGGATGTTACCACCAAACCAGCCTTGGGTAGTACTTCGGATTAGGAACCAGCCAACAACCACTGGAACAATAATATATGTTATGGTATAGAAGAATGTTTCCACACCGTAGTAGTAGTTTCTATTTGTGTCGTTTGTGGTATCGAGAGTCAGAAAATCACGATTGGCCCAGAAGAAACCAAATGAAGCACCCATTATAAATCCCGATATGGATACTCCTACCATGCTTATGTTGCTGAGCGTCATCATAAAAATCATGGAAACACCGCTTAGCAGCATTCCAAAGCTGTATAGGCGCGATATTTTTATCCTATTCAGTAAGAATCCATTAATAAGAAATGTAAAGGGTATTCCCGTGTAAACGCATAGCTGGTATACCGCAACCATTGATGGGTTATTGGAGCTGCGCATAATATATGCCCCAACAAAGATGTCGATAATGGGTAATACAAAAGCATATATCATATTGGTAATAAGCACAAGGCGCATATCCCGTGGCATGGACATAAAAAAGCGAAACTCTGTCAAAATCTTATTTTTCATAAAATAGCTCTTATCAAATTTGCATGCTTGATTTAATCCTCTTGTGCTTGCTTTAATCTTTCAATGTTTCCAAAATTTGTTTTATCGATAGCTTGGCGCCGCATATCACCTCATCGCTTGCCCCGTAATAGAGATAGATGTCATCGCCCTTAACATAGTGTCCGTTAGTAAACACTACATTCCCAAAAAAACCAGTCTGTTCATAGGCCTCAATGGGCTCCATGATAGGATCAACGCTTCGAGCAAGTACCTTGGACGGGTCTTCAATATCCAGCAATAGGGCACCTAAGCAGTAACGATTGTCACCGTTAGCACCGTGATAAATTTCTAGCCATCCTTTTTCTGTTCTGATTGGCGATGCACCAGCACCTACCCGTTTTGAATCCCACATTCCAGGGCGTGTTGTGGCAATGCACTTGTGCTTACCCCAGTGAATTAGGTCTGGCGATTCGGCTAACCAAATGTAGTTTCCACCTAGCTCAGGGCTGCTGGGACGATGAAGTGCAAAATACTTTCCATCGATTTTTTCTTCAAAAATTGCACAGTCCTTATTGTGGGGGGGGAAAATCATCCCTTCACGGCTGAAGTTTTTCCAATCATTGGTTCGGATTAATCCAACGCCAACACCAAATTCGGATACTTCGGTAAATGAAAGGTTGAAGCCATCGGCTGTGGTTGCCACGCGGCAATCCTCTATACCAAAAGTTTCCAGCTCACCCTTTCCGAAGATAGGAGGATAGCCTTCTGGCTCATAAAACTTAATACCATCATCGCTACAAACCAGCCTGAGGTAGGAGAGTGTAGTAAGGTAATCCTTCTTCTTATAGTTGATGATTCGAGGATCCGACGTGTCCAAGTCGGGATCGTTTTTATCGAAATTTAGAATTTCAATAACACCTTTACTATTATATACCGGAAAGCTGATTTTACCATCGATTTGCTTGGGCCTTTCGGCAACCCTAAGAAGCAACCAAATTTTGCCATTAAATAGAAAAACTCCAGGGTTGAGCAGGCAAACTATTTCCATTCCTTCAATGCCTGGTTTAAGATCAGATGGATGAAGAAGTGGGTTTTGTGCAAATCGTTTTGCAATATCCATAGCACTCTATTTTTTGTCCATTTACAAAATTACAATCGATTGCATGAGAGGGTGTCCGGCCGGTTCCCAATCTTGTCCGGCATATTCCATAATGCTCAATTTTGGGATGTATTTTGCCTATGGATGACAATGATTGACCCTAATGGAGCTCTTTTTATTATTAAAAAATGCAATCGATTTCGGAACGATGCCGGTCTTTGTAGCGATACCTCAAACCAAGTGTAGGCTTGAGGTGGACCCTTCTGGTAGGCTAATGGTTTGAAAATGAGAAAAACACCCAAAGAGGTGTAAAGAAAATACTAATGTCTATTTACCTTCCATCGGGTTTACTTCGGTAGTCCGATGGAGAGCATCCATAAGCACTGCTAAACAGCTCGTAGAAGTGGGTTCTACTGGCAAATCCCGTTTGGTTAATTATCTCGCTTACGGTCATGCTGGTGGATTTGAGCAACATGGCTGCTTTGCTTAAGCGGCGCTGGTTTATGAGGTGGTGTGGGGTGGTACCTAACACCGATTTGGTTTTGTTGTAAAGCGATGATTTGCTGATGGCCATCTTTTCACAAAGCTTTTCCGATGTAAGGGTATCATCGTCAATATTTTCATCGATGTAGCTAAGCATCTTCTGAAAAAACGGATCGGGAATTTCCTTTACCAGAGCTGGATTGTCGTCCTGCTTGCCGAATTGGTTTCTTATGCTGAGCCTCAGCTGGAGCAGCTTTTCTATACGAACTTTTAGGTGCTCCGGGTGAAAGGGTTTTGGAATGTATGAGTCGGCACCAGCCTTTAGCCCCACAATTCTATCTTCAATTTCGGCTTTGGCAGTGAGAAGGATAAGCGGAAGGTGGCTTGTGTCAAAATTATCTCGAATTTTGCGGCAGAGTTCAATACCATCCATTTCGGGCATCATCACATCGGAAACAATCAGATCTGGCTTCTGTGCCAGAATTTTATCATACGCCTCATGACCGTTTGCCGCAAAGATGATGTTATAGTCTGCCTTAAGAAAATCGTGTAACAACACCAGAATTTCAGGCTCATCATCAACGAGTAGAATAAGTGGCTTTCCGTTCAGCAACTCTGGATCTTCGATTGGTTGACTGGTTTTTTCGTCGTCAATAAACCTAATTTCACTACTCTCACCTCGTTGCTCACTCACTACAGCAGCCGAGGTTATCTCCAGAGAGTTGGGGAATATACAAGTGAATTTTGTGCCTTCACCCAGCTTGCTCTCGTAGCTTATGGTGCCCTTGAGAAGCTCAACTAAACCTTTTGTAACGGCAAGGCCTAGTCCAGTTGATCGATATCCAGGAAAACTTCCCTTCCGTGTGGCGGAAGATATTCCAAATGGCTCAAAGACTTTTTGGTCGTATTCTGGCTTTATTCCAATCCCGGTATCTTCAATTTCAACGGTAAGAGAGGATTCGTCGCTTTTTAGGTAAGCGGTAACGACTCCACCGGGATTGTTATACTTTATGGCGTTGGAAATCAAATTGGTGACAATACGCTGAAACTTATCAGCATCGGTTTTAAAACCAGCTTGTGGATCGGGGGCAACAACTCTGCACTGGATATTTCGCTGCTGTGCTAGTAGCTCGAAATCTGAAAAAACTTCGCGTATTAGCTCAACCGGATTTGTCATTTGAACATTCAGGGGTTCCTTTCCTTTTTCCAATTTTCGGAACTGCATAATCTCCAATACCAGCTTCTGTAGCTTGATGCTGTTGTTGTATACCTTTAGTAGACGAGGATTTTCAACGGTGCTTCGCTTATCTTCAAGCAATGCGTGAATGTGGGAGGTGATGAGCGTTAGCGGTGTACGAAACTCATGAGCAACGTTTGTAAAGAATTCAATTTTGTAGCTCTGCAGTTCCTCTCCTTTCTTCTTTTCAAACGCCTGTAAAGCAGCCTCCTTTTTTCTTGCCTCGCGCTTACGGTAGGCTGCAAATATGAAGAGCTGTATTCCAATAGCTAGAAGAATGTAGCCAATGATTGCCCAAGGTGACCTCCAAAAGGGAGGATTGATAATGATTTCGATTTTGCGAAGGCTCTGTGACCAGTTACCGTTCTCGTCGCTTACGCGCAGCTGCAAGGTGTAGGTTCCGGGGGCCAAATTAGAAAAGCTGATAGGCTGGTTCTGAATATTGGTAACCCAAGTGTCGTCGAAGTTAAGTAGGCGATAGGAAATCCGGTGACGTTCCTGTCCCCAGTAGGCTAGGGGAGCTACATAAAAGGTAAGTGAATTCTGATTGTATTTTAGCCTTAGCTTCTGCTGGTGGTTGATGCGGCTTGTAAGTACACTCTTGTCGTCTATTTTAACTGGCAAGTTTTTAATTAGTAGCCTATTAATTGCTATAGGAGGGAAGTATGAGGTGAATTTGATTTTATCCGTTTGAATAATATCCACACCCATGGTGCCTCCTACGTATAGCTTCCCCGTCTTTCTGTCGAAAAACGAAGCCCCATCGCTGTATTCAAAATTAATTAGCCCATCATTGGTATTGAAGCTCCAAACATTTTTTCTACTGCTATCAATTAATGAAAGTCCTTCATTGGTTGTTACCCACAGTCCATCCTCATTGTCGAACTGCATAGCGTGGATACTCGTGTTGGAAAGGTCGAACTGAGCGGTTAATTTGGTGGCACTTACGGAATCGGAGGATATTGGTAACAGGTTGAAAATACCATTGCTGCTCCCCACCCAAATGTGCTTGGCTGGACTGGTGCATAGGGAGAGTATGTCGTCATTTTTTACTAATGCTGGATGGGATGAGGTGGAATACTGTGCAATAACCCTTTTGGTTATTGTATTGTAGCGGTATACTCCCAATCCTCTCGTTCCAATCCAAATTGTTCCTGGTTTTTCTTCCGTAAGAGAATACACTATTTGCTTTTGCTGGCCCTGTAGTGGAACACTCTTATCGAGTATCAGCTGCTCACAACTAATTGGCGAAGAGTTTCTTTTTTTATCGAGCTCAATCATGATTACCCCATAGCCACTAGTCCCGAGGTAAATCCGTTGATCGCTGTCCTCCAGTATGCGGTATACAGAGGCAAAATTTAATGGGTTCGGACATTTAAAGTCGCGTGGGAAATTTTTAATGGTCCTATAATCTGGTGAGATAATGTCCACGCCCTTACCGTCGGTACCAACCCAAATTGCTCCATCCTCCTGTTCGTGAAACGAAAGTACGGAGTTGTTGCTCAAACCATCCTTCATGGAGATTTCCCGAAGATGTTTTCCATTGGCATCGAACACGTCAATTCCACCACCTTTTGTGCCAATTAAAACATCATTTTTTCTTGTGACAAGAATACTTCTAACTATTGGATAGGCAAGCTGGTTGGAGGAGAGACTCTTGCTGGGAAATTCGGTGAGCTTTAGGGTGAACACGCCGTTTCCGTCAGTTCCAATCCACAAAATGTCCGAATTGGTTTCATATATGCTCAAGATCCTTGCTGCTATTGGATTGTGCATGTTCTGGTCGAAAAGGATGTTATATGCATTAAAGCTGCGCGTCAACAAATTTAAGCTGTATATCTTACCTTTTTCGGTGCCAACCCAAAGCCTCTCATTTTCTTTAGAGTGTGAAAACGAGGTTATTGCGTCGTCGGGTATGCTGAGCGTATGAACCTTCTTTTCGTTAAGGTTGATTAGGAGGGCAGAGCCGGCACGTTGAGCAATTAATATGTATGGGTACCCTTTAATTGTGGCTGGAATTTCGGATAGTATTGCCCCAGTTAAGGGGAGCTGCATAATGGTTTCAAGGCTATTACCAGAAATCTTCATCAGCATACCCCTTGCGCTAATGCAGTAGGCCTGGTTTTCCACTATGTATATCCGTTGAATACCCAGCGCGGCTGCTCGGGAGGTTCTGTCAAAAACAATCTTACTGAATTGCTTTGTTGTGCTATCGAATCGAAAAATACCGCGACCGAGTATGGAGACCAACGTACCGTAGCTATCCGAATGGCAGATGGCGATGTCGTTCTCATAGTTCACCTGCTCCGATTCTTTGGCAAAGTAGGAGGAAAACCGATCGTGAATGTTATCATATAGCCCAATACCCTTATTGGTTAGCATCCAAATGGGGCCAGATGCTGTTGGGTAAAGTTCTCGAATAACGTGGTTGTGAATGGAGTTGGAATTGTTTCCGGGCAAGTAGGTAACTATATTACTTCCATCGTATCGGTTAAGTCCATTCCACGTTCCAAACCAAATATAGCCTTCCGAGTCCTTTACAATTGTATTTACGGCGCTATTCGACAGACCCTCGCGGCGTGAGATGGAGTGCACATTGGTTTTGTATTCCGCACTGAGGGAATTGGATAATAATATGAAGAATACCAGATAAGTAAGTTTCCTTGCCATTTTGTATCCAGAATCAGAAATGAATCAACGATTTAGTGATCGTTGAGAAATTAGTATGTGGTGCTTAAATCATGGGTCAAAAGATAGGCTAATTTCTGACTTTGACCACCATTTTACTTACTAGAAGTATGTGTAGATTTGGCTATTTCGTAAAATATACATAATGACCGGGATTCGTTTTAGGTGATTTTTTTCAAGTATAATTTATGGCGGGCTGCAATTTTCTTCTTCTTTGACCGATTTACCCTATGAGCTAGACCCTAGTTAAAACGAACTGTAAGGAAATTTGCGAAGGTGTCTGGCTCCTCCCATCCCATAATTTCCCATACTTTTCTTTATTTGCCACATCAACTCACCAATTTGGTGTGCCTTTGCTCGATTGCTCAACAATCGATTTCTGCTCTTCCCTGCTATTTCATCCTACTTAGTCAAAAAGAACTGATGATTAATCCCCAGTAGAGGCGTGCAGGTAAAACATGCAAAACGATGATATTCATTGGCCGTAATAAGTATTACTAGCAAATATGTTGTTTGCTACCAATGCGAAGGAGCTAGTCATAGTTGTCATTTTTTTATGTGATGTTTGATCTGGTTTTTTGTTTTTTAATTTTGAGAGGCAGGATAGGAAGGCATACCAACAAATCTTTTTGATTCCGCAATATTCAACCTTGCTCCGATGGCAAATATTTGTTGATTAATGACCAAGTTAAGCAAATCAAGATATGAGGTTTAGGATAGTAATAGCAATATTGCTGTTGATGGCTGGTGAAGGTTTTGCCTTAACGCAGGACAATGTGATTTCGGAACAGCGTAAGCAGGAGTTGCAAACCATGGTCTCTCAGGCCGATGAAAGCCAGCAGCATGGCGATTATAACCAAGCTGTGATGCTTTACAATCAGGCGGCAAAGGGCTACCTGATGTATGGAATGACAAAGCCGGCAATGGACTTACTGGAGAAGGCATTGAAGTTTAGCCGTGTGCTAGGAAATACTAACGGTATTTTAATTCTTGAAAACCAGCTGGGCATGTTGGCCTATGAACAAGGCAATTTGTCTAGTGCTTGTTCCTATTTTAATGAGGGAATAGATTTTGCCCGTAAGAATGGGAGGAAGGCCGATTTGGCCACGATGCTGGTGAGCTTGTCCAATGCTCTTTTTGAGCAGGGAAAGTACTCCGATGTTCAGCAAAATATTGGAGAAGCGATTCCACTTGCTACACAGCTTAATAGCTTACCCTTGTTACAATCGTGCTATTCCATTGCAAGTAGGGTTTCCGAGAAGTTGGGCGATAGAAAGAAGACTACTGAATACTTTGATCTCTACACCACAGTTACTAAGAAAATCCAGCAGCAGGAGATGGTTGCCAAGGAGGCAGAGGCAAATATCAAAGTGGAGCAAGCTCACCAGAAGGTGCAGGAGGTACAGGCTGCTAAGCAGCTTACCGAAAAAGAGCTGGCCGAAAATCAGAAAAATTTGGAAAAGGCGGAGCAGCTTTCACGGGAGATGCAGCTGCAGATAGAGCTGCTCAATAAGGACCGTATGCTCAAGGAGGCAATTATAGCAAGGCAGGAGCTGATGCGGTGGATTTATATCGCTATTATCGCTGTTTCGCTTATGTTTGCGGCCTTAATTTACTATGGTTACCATTCCAAAAAACGAGCAAATCAGCTGCTGCAGCAGCGTAACGAGGAGATTATTCGCCAGAACCAAGAAATACAAACGCAGGCAGAGGAGCTGAGATTAATAAATGACCAGAAGAATAAGCTCTTTTCCATTATTGCGCACGACCTGCGTAGCCCGTTGAGCTCGTTGGTTACCCTCCTCAATGTTGCTAACTCTGGATACATTTCCGACGAGGATTTTAAGGTTGCTATTCATGAGCTAAGCGAAAATGTTAGCCATACCGCATCTCTTCTAGAGAATTTGCTCAATTGGGCTCGTTGTCAGATGCAGCGGGTTACGGTGAGTAGGGTGCCAGTAAACTTGCAGGCTCTTGTGGAGGATAAAATAAACTTGCTTAAGGAGCACTTCCGCTCAAAGGGGGTTGTTGTAAAAAATAGCGTGGCTGCCAGCTGTAATGCTTTAGCCGACTACGACATGGTTGCACTTGTTTTTCGCAACCTATTGTCGAATGCAGTAAAGTTTTGCATTGCTGGCGATAGCATTTGCGTTTCGGCTACCGTTGCCGCAAACGAAGTGGTGGTTGAGGTTAAGGATACCGGAGTGGGTATGTCTCCCGATAGCGTAAGTCGGCTATTTGGAAGTCAGATATTCACCACTCCGGGAACCGCCAACGAGGCAGGTACCGGTTTGGGACTCATACTGTGCAAGGAATTTGTGGAGCTTAATGGTGGAAAGATTTGGGCTAAAAGCGTTCTGCATGAGGGGACCAGCTTCTTCTTTACGTTGGAAGTTCTTCCACCCACCCAATCGGCAATAAGAGATCTGCCATTGCAAACTACCGAACCACAGCTAAATTAGCATTTTCAATTCGGGGGATACCGTTAAATTCCTATTGGCGATGCCGATGGGAATTTTTTCATTTATCTAGTTCTCCCAACGCTGACATTTTGTTTTAGTCATTATTTCCGTGAGCACAGCTTTCTGAGTTCGGAACGTTGTAGTATTAATGCTATTTGGCTGAAAAAACAATTTCATTTTTTTGTTGTTAATTTATCGAATGAACATTCAATCTAGTCATGGATAAACGACAAGTCATTCTACAGGTTATGCTTCGGCTCATTACCGAGCAAGGGATTCATGCTACGCCTATGGCTCAAATTGCCAAAGAGGCTGGCGTTGCTGCTGGAACCATATATCACTACTTTCCCAGCAAGGAACAGCTGCTCAACGAGCTATACCTCGATGTTAAGAGGGAGTTTGGAGAGGTGCTCCGCAAGCAGCTGTTGACCGACTTACCCTTCAAGGAGAAGTTTTGGCAGCTGTGGCAAGCACTTTACCTATACTACGTAGAGAATCCGCTGGCCTTTGGTTTCTCAGCTCAGCTGGTCCATTCGCCACTCATTGCTGCAGGGGTAAAGGAGCAGGGAAAAATTTTCTATCAACCTGTATTCGATTTCTTTACCAGCGGCATACAGCAAGGAATTCTCAAACCTATGGATGTTGTTCTAATGGGAGAGCTGGTATACGGTAACGTAGCCGTAACGGTACAGCTGCAGCTCAGTGGCGAAATCACAATAACACCCGATTTGATAGATCAGGCCATCCAGTTTTCTTGGAACGGTATTGTGATGTAGCTTATACATACAACGGAGATTAGCAAATATTCAATTTAAACAGCAATAATAATGAAGAAGACAGTGTTAATTACAGGTGCTTCGTCTGGTATAGGAAAAAGCACCGCCCGATACTTTGCGGCAAAGGGATGGAATGTTGCCGCTACCATGCGTACACCCGAAAAGGAGTCAGAGCTGGGGTTCATTGATGGCGTAAAACTCTTCCATCTTGATGTAACCAAGCCCGATTCCATTCATCAGGCCATTGGTGATGCCATTGAGGTGTTTGGCTCCATCGACGTGGTGGTAAACAATGCGGGATATGGAGGTGTGGGTGTATTCGAAGCTGCTTCACCAGAGCAAATTCAGCGTCAGTTCAACACAAATGTATTTGGAGTAATGAACGTTATCCGGGAGGTGTTACCTTACTTTCGGGAGCGCCGCCGGGGAACCATTGTAAACGTTACTTCAGTTGGAGGACTTATCACATTTCCTGTGTATAGCGTTTACCATGCCACTAAATGGGCTGTGGAAGGCTTTGCCGAGGCGCTACAGTACGAGTTACGACAATTCAATATCCGTATTAAAAACATAGAACCCGGTGCCATTAAGACTGATTTCTACGATCGGTCGCAGGATCTGTTTAAGAAGGATGGGCTTACTGCCTACGATGCCTACGCTCAAGTTGCGGTTGCTAATACACAAAAGGCAGGCAAAGCGGCACCAGGCCCGGAGGTAGTGGCAAAGAAAATTTTCCAGGCAGCGAATAGCCGAAGCTATCGGTTGCGATACGCAGCAGGCCCCCAGGCTCCGGCTTTGCTTGTTTTAAGACGATTACTTCCGCTTTGCTGGTTTAGAGGAATTGTAAGAATGGTGGTTGAAAAGGGGTATCGTTCCAGGTAAATTCTATCAATCGGAAAAATCATGGATGAATCAAAACTTGAGCAGGTATACCTGCAGAAACGAAGCTTCTTTGATGCCGGAAAGACGCGCGATTACAGCTTTAGATTACAGCAGCTAAAGGCGCTCAAAAAAGCTATTAAGGAGCATGAGGCAGAGGTGCTGGAGGCGCTGCATCTCGATATGCATAAACCAGCATTCGAAGCATACACCAGTGAGGTGGGCATTATATATGAGGAGCTGAATTTCGCCATAAAGCATTTGCGTGGTTGGATGAAGCCCAGGCGTGTATCTACTCCGCTGGTACTTCACCCCAGCACCTCGCGCATCTACACCGAACCATTGGGTGTTGTGCTCATTATTGGTCCTTGGAACTATCCGTTCCAGCTGCTGCTCTCACCGCTGGTAGGCGCCATTGCTGCTGGGAATTGTGCAATTATTAAGCCTTCCGACAATACAAAGCATACGGCGGCTGTGGTCGAAAAGATTATCGTTTCAGTGTTTTCTGAGAGCTACATCTCCGTAGTGCAGGGGCCCGGTGCAATGGTTGGGCCAAAGCTGATTGAGCAGTTTGCCTTTAACCACATCTTCTTCACTGGAAGTCCATCGGTTGGAAAGCAAATTATGGCAATGGCTGCTAAGCATCTAACTCCTGTGACGCTTGAGTTGGGTGGGAAAAGTCCGGCAGTTGTTCACTCCGATGCGAACCTGAAGGTTTCGGCCAGACGGTTGGTATGGGCAAAATTTTTTAACGCTGGACAAACCTGTGTATCACCGGACTACCTTCTGGTGCATAGCAGTGTTATGGATAAGTTTGTGGCACTACTTTCACATACCATTACGGAGTTTCTTGGAAGCAATCCACTGGTGAGTGCTGACTTTACGCATATTGTAAATGACCGTCGCTTCAATACGCTGATAAATTATCTTGGAGAAGGTGAGGTGCTGCATGGAGGACGTTACGATGCTGGCAATAGGGTTATTGAACCCACCGTGCTAGGAAATGTTTCGCTCGAAAGTGCTGTAATGCGTGAGGAGATTTTTGGCCCAATCCTTCCTGTAATTGCCTACGATTCATTGGATGAGGTGATTCCTATTGTACGCCGAAATCGGTATCCGCTGGCCTTTTATCTCTTTACAAGCAGCAGAAAGGTGGAACGTTACTTTCGTGAGCGGATTGAATTTGGCGGTGGTGCCATCAACAATGCATTGGTGCACCTAGTCAACCCTAAACTTCCCTTTGGAGGTGTGGGAAACAGCGGTATGGGCAACTACCATGGAAAACGGAGCTTTGAGGTTATGTCGCACAGGAAAAGCGTGCTGAAAACATCAACTTATATCGATCCTCCTTTGCGTTATGCACCTTATACGGAAGGCAAGCTTCGGCTAGCTCGGCGGTTTTTCAGGTAAGCAGGACTGTTTTATCGCAGAGCGTTGTTCCTCTATTAATGAACAGGTGCTGTCTTTCAGTAGAAATCAATGGTAATGTCATCGTAGAGTATGGCTCTTTTTTCAACGTTCCACAGATAGACTACATACTCGTTGTCTCCATTTGAAGTAGGATGGAGTGCTGGTAATACCAGCTCCACATTGTGCCATTCACCTGCAGTTTGGGGTGAAAGATTGAGCTCATACTGCCGCTCGCTTAGCTTTTTGTTTCCCGACCTGAGGGAGGCAATTAGCAAAATCTTTCCCTCTTTTTCCTTGGAAAAGAGACGTGCCCTAAATACTGGCTGTGCCTTTGCTAACTTGGTGAGGATGGAGTCATGCAGGGCAAATAATGGTCCCCACTCCTTATCTTGGTCAACGTACCCAACTCTGTTTTGGGGTAACATAGGGTCGGTTGTTGATTGGGTGTTAAACCATTCATTGCTGGTTTCTCCTTCAAAATTTAGTGCTTTGGAATAACGTGGGGTACGGTCAGCAAAGCCTAGCAGCTCGTCAACGGAATGCTGCGTTGGCTTGTTGCTTAACTTTAGTATGGAAATATTCTCGTTTCCACCAACTCTTTCCACTCGTGAAAGAATTTGGGGATAGCTGCTAACTATCTCGTTGGAAAAGAGACAATTTTGTACAGTAATGTAGTCAAAAGGCCAGGTCAGCGCTGTTTGTATCCAATCCTTTTCTAAGTTGAATATGGAGTATCCAGTCCTCCTCATTTCACAAAGGGCATTGTTGGAGGAGTAGGCACCTAAAACAAGAATCTTTTTGTCTGGTCCAATTTTCAAGGAGTCGAGCAATTCTTGAGAGTTGGAGTAGTTTTGAACCGTAAGTTCAATAGTCTCTCCAGTGATTTGCTGTCGGCTCTTTATCAGCTTATGGGCATCACGCTGGGCAAGAAAAACAAAAAGGAATAGTGTGAGAACTGCTGTTATTAATACACTTTTACTTTTTAGCTTGTATGCACTTATGAAAAGCAAAATAGACAGAACCACCGGTAAAAAGAGAGAGTCGAGCAGGTAGTAATCGTGGTCTTTGAACTGTTTTGTCATTAGAAAGGCGTAAAGCACTGCTCCAAAGCTTGCAATGGCTACTTGAATGGCAAGTGATTTTTGACCATTGGTAAGCTTTACTTTTTGGGAGATAAGTGCAATTGTAAAAGTAGCGGCAGCAATGGTTATCACTATGTAGTGATAGAAGGTGAAGTAGTGAAATCGCCAATTATTGTAAGCAGCCCAGAAGGTATCCTTGAAATTTTGAAAAGAATCGGGTAGTGAGGCATTACCTAAAAAAATGGAGCCATAGGTGTGGCGAAGGTGGAGGTTATATAGAAAATATCCTCCAATTGCCAGAAATGAGGCAACGTATCCAACCGTGATGGGGATAGATATTTTTCGTTTTTTAACTGCCAGGAGGGCTTGATGGCACATGGCTGCAATTAAGAAGATGGCAAATGGAGTACGGGCAATTGCTGCTAAGGTAAAGAAGAGTATGGCCATCCAAAACTCCTTCATTCGTTGGCTCTGCAAGTGGCCAAAGAAAAAGTAGTAGCCAATCATCACGTTGGCAAGCGAAGGAATGGTTGGTATAAACGTTGCCTGATAGTAAATAAATACGGGGGATAGGCTTACAAATGCTACAATTGCGTATGGTGCAACAACGTTGCTCGATATTTTTTTAGCAAGGAGAAACAGAAATAGTAGCCCTACCAGACTGTATAGGAGTGTATAAATTCTCATCCAAAACGGCGAGGTTGAGCCAGTAAGCCCCATAAGTAATGCCGGAATGTATTCATGAATAGGAAAATCGATACTGGTAATGCCGTTGGAGTAGGGGTATCCAAAGTTGTTGGGGAACTGCTTGTTGAGTAGGTAGGTTTGGGGATGAAAAAAGTCGTACCCATTTTCGGTAAATCCCAGCGCTATGGAGTAGTAATCGCCCTGTGTCCACGCATGAATAAAAGAGGGATTGCGCGTCATCTCATTTTTGTGGTAGTGCACCGACAGCAAAATTATTGCCAAGAGAAATAGGCCTGGAATTGATAACTTTTTGAAAAACATATTCATGGTTGCAGGTAACAAATTGATTCAAAGTAACGGTTTTTTGGGTAACCATTATCACTTTTTATATTTAACAGGAGGTAAAATATTTCGTGTAATACTTCCGCAATCGATTTCAATTTTGTAGCTTTGTTTAAACTCAACCATCATGATAAAACTATCTCAAAAACAGCTGCTCACCATTGCCTCTGACCTTGAAATGGGCATGAGATGTTACATCCAGAAAAATACGGGTGAAATTATTACGGTACCAGTGTTGGAGGATATGTTTTTTGATGAGGATGAGGAGATGGAGGAGTTGCTTCGTCCGGTAAGAGAGACTCCAGAGAGCTATTTGGAAGTTGCACGAATGCCTTCGGCAAAGATGCGTGAAGTAATGCTGAAGTTTGCTTTAGAGGAGGATGATTTAGTAATTAAGCAGCAGCTAATGGATGCTCTACAAGGGCAACGACCATTTAGGACCTTTAAGCGTGTGGTTAGCAGTAGTGTTGATTTTCGCCAGCGATGGCTTGTGTATAAGGCTAATTGTTATAGAACTTGGGTTGAAAAACAGCTGCTACACATGGTGTAAAGAACGGTAGATTTCTACATAAAAAAGGAGGCTGTTCATACCAATGAGCAGCCTCCTTTTCCTTTTACCTATTGGCTATATTCATCAATAACATTACTAATGCTTCGCTGGCAAACCTTACAAAATTTCTCGTGTCGAGTATACATTATGCAGTCGATTTGTGAACGGTAAAGCCCTTTTGCCGAGTATCCAGCTCCTTCGAATGCCCCAACGGCATCTTTGTATTTTTCCTTGCTGAATAGCTCTGTTTCCATCGCCTTTTGGCGGAGGAATAGGTTCTCCATCACGCTTTCGTCCACGTGGGCAGCCCTTAGGCTATCACGTGTTTTTTGAACCTCGTAACCATACTTATCGAATGCCTCCTTGTTCCAAGGGGTTGGAATGGGGGTACCTTCGGTTACGAGGTCTTTCCACTTGAGATTATTTTTATCCAAAAGAGCCGTAATGTTGGGCTCCCATGGCTCAACCGTAATGTTCGGTGTCTCATAGGCAACCGATGAGGTGTAGTACTCATCGGCGAGAGCAGCCATGTGGTGCCCCATTTCGTGAATCATAATGTAGTTCGAAAAGCGGTTGTCTGCAGCAACAGTGGTGTAAAGGTTGTATATTCCTCCACCTCCATAGGTTCGTTCGTTCACCAGAATAACCGTGAAATCGTAGGGAACAGCAGAGGCAACGTTGCGTATGGTTTTATTGTCGTAGCTGAGCACGTAGCGCTCAGAATCGAAGCTGCTGTAGTGCGTTGAGAGCGGACTGCGCTTGAATATGCCATGGTGTGGCTTGCTTACGCCCGACTCTTCTGCTGGTGTTTCCACCGCTCTTATGCTGATATCTTTTACCCTGCTTTTAAATGGTTCAACTCCCATGAGGGCAGCCGCCAATCGCTTGGCATCGTTTCTAAACTTCTCCATTTCGGTTTTGGCATAGCCGTCACCTAGGATTACTATGTCGAGTTTGCTGTTTACCGGTCCGTTATCCGCAATAACATCCAACTTTTCCGTATGCTTTATTTCGGCAGGATTTACCTGTCGCGAGGCCGGATCGATGGTGGTAGTCCATATGGTTTCAAATTTGTTATTACTATCCCGCTTTTTGATCTTAATAACTACTGGCTTCATAGGCCATGGAAACCGTAGCGATTCGGAAAATGTTCCCCATGTGGAATCTGCTTCCGGTGTGCTTTGCCACTCTCCAAAGATGCTGGCAAATCCACGGGAGTACAGCAAAACGTTCGACGATTTGTCGATTACTTCAAAAAAATAGGGGCCAAGCTCCAGCTTATCTATGAGCTTGATATCGCTTCCTGGCCAAACACCGTCGTTCACAACCTCATCTACCGCAAAAAGCTCCCGCTTTACGTTGCCCGTGTGGTAGTAATCGAGCCTCATCGTTTTGTTGGTAAAGAAGGTGTTGAAGTCAACATCGCCACGATTTATCGCAGCTGTAGTGTCCACTTTTTCCGATTGATTATTTGGCACTGGATTCTTTTGCGTGCAGCCGAAAGCGGTAATGGCAATGGCTACTACTATCAGGGTTTGTCGCATAGGTTGTGGGTTTTATTTCGGCTCAAGTTATAAAGGATTTGGCAGAAATAACACCCATTTACCACTCTTCTTCTGCGGCAATCGTGGTTGGAAGGGAAAATGTAAATTTTGAACCTTTGTCTATCGCACTTTCAACGAGAAGTTTGCTTCCATGTCTTTTCACAAGGTCGAAGCAGAGAGTGAGCCCCAATCCTGTGCCAGATTCATTTTCAGTGCCAGGAGTTGTTTTTACTCTATTTTCAGAGGTTATTTCTTCAACCTTGTGTGGGCTCATTCCCCGTCCTTGGTCGCTGACGCAGATACTTACCGTTCCTTCATTCTGCATTGCAGTAACCGTTATTACACCTTTTCTATTGGAGAACTTGATTGCATTTGCCACCAGATTGCGCAGCACAGTGGCTATCATGTTGAAGTCAAAGGCCGCTGAGAGGTTGTGTGGCACTGAGGTTTTAATGGTTATCTCTTTTTTCTTTGCAAGCGGATTTTGGCTTGAGAGGGCGTCATTTATTACCTTTTCAACGCCATAAATTTTTGGACTATACAATAGTAATCCACGTTCGTTTTTGCTCCACATCAGCAAGTTTTCAAGTAGGGAGTAGGTGGCAGCCGATGTTTCGTAAAGTGCCGATAAAATTTTAATGTGCTGGCTTTCATTTATATTGGTTTCTGGTTCTGTAAGAAGTCTTAGAAACTCTTTGGTGGAGCCCACCTGAGATATTAGGTCATGCCCGATGATTGAAAATAGTCGATTCTTAGACTCATTTATCTCCTCTAATTCTACTTTTTGCTCGGAAAGAGATGCATTCGTAACCTCAATTTCTCTTTGCTGCTTAAGAATGATATTTTTATGACGGTTGAGCCGAATTAACGCCCACAGCGAGATGAGTGCAATACCTAAAATGGCAAAAAGTCCCATGAGAAGTAGATACATCTTGGATTGTTGGCGGGCGATGCTCGAATCTTTTAGGAGGAGTTCTGCTTGCTGAATCTTAATAAGATTCTCCTTCTCCTTTGTTTCAAACTTTGTTTGAATCTCCAGAATGTTTTCTTCCATTTCGATGCTCAGAATGCTGTCTTTTGCAGCAGTATACTCCTTATGAAGGAGGTACGCCTGTTCATAGCTATGCTGTTGCATGTGGATATCGGAGAGCAGCTTTGCTGAATTTTTGATATCGAGCCATATTCCTACCTGACGTGAGAGAATTAGTGCTTGCTCGGCAACAAAACGGGCTCTATTGAAATTTCCCTGCTCGTAGTATACCTCGGCTATTTCAATGTATATGCGTTGGAAACCAAATTCTCCTCCCACTTTTTTAAATGCATCCAATGCGTATTGGTAGTTCAGAAGTGCTTCGCTATAGCGTCTTTTAGTTTTGTAGATATCACCAAGATTCATGTAATTCCATCCAATTGTTTTGAGTTCGCGTGCACTTTCTCCTCGAATATAGGTAAGCGATTTCTTGGTTAGCGCTTCTGCCTCGCTGTAATTATCGAGAAGAAAATAGCTCTTCCCTTCACACATATATAGGCTTGCCATGGTTATGGCGTGGTATTTTGGAGGAATATTTTGGGTATCCTTAAGTGCTATTTTGGCAAAAGAAAGTGCTTGTAGTGGCTTGTTCTGGTCGTTGTAGGATATGCTAAGTGAAATTAAATTAGTAAACACATAGCCCATGTCGCGTATGCTCTGTGCAATCTCTAGTGAACTGTGAAAATGAGCAATTGCTTGGTAGTATTTTCCCTCTTTATTGTTTACGCGGGCTATATCGCGTTGTGCTTGCATCAGAAGGGACGGGTTGGAAATTGTTTTGGCAAGCGTGAATGCCAGGGTGAAGTATTTTTTCGGTAGGTTGGCATCCGCCTGATTGTAGAAATATTCCCCGAGAAGCAGGTATATCTTTGCTTCAACACTTTTGTCATTAAGCTCACGTGCCAACTCAAGGGCGCGATATGCTATTTTCTCAGCATTGGCAGGTGTTGCATTATCTGGAAAGGATTGCACAAGCGTTGTTAGCATATTGCGCTTTGCAATGGTGTCGCTAGCATCTTGGCCTTTTTCCCCTTGCCCGAGCAGATGCGCAATGGGAATTAGGAGCAGAATTAATATAGTAGAAAGTTTTTGCATCGTGTGTAACGTTACTCTTATTAACGTTACATGAGCAATTCTTTATCCTGTTATTTGATGATAATCAGTTTTTTAGTGGGGAATGTGTTTTTATTGCAGATTACCTGAGTGGACAACAATTTTTACGGTCAATTTGGTTGATAAGCGGATAATTTGAGGTGTTGAAGATGGGAATATCTAATGTTTTGTGGCGAAGCTATTCTTCTGTCGCTAGGGTGCGACCTCCTTTACGTGCCATTTTTTGAGCAATTATGCTTGCGGAAATGAGCTGAAGGGCATGGTAAATCATTAATGGAAGTAGGATGATTCCGGCCGCTGCGGTATTAGGAAATAGTACCTTGCTCATTACCGTTCCGTGCACCAATGACTTTTTTGACCCACAGAATACAGCTGTAATTCCATCTGCCCGATTGAAGCGAAAAACTCTTCCAATAGTGTTTATAAGGCCAAACATTAGAAGGAAGAGGCTCAGCATGCCAACACCAAGCAACAGGATATCGGTGATGCTATGGCCTGCAAACATATGCTTAGCAAACGATTGGCAAAATGCGGTATATACAATAAGGAGAATGGTAATTTGGTCGAAATAGCGCAGCTGCTTTCTATGCCTTTCGGCAAATGCACCAAGCTTGGAGTGTAGCACAAGGCCTAGCACTACAGGAAAAAGAACCTGAAGCATCAGCTTTAGAATGATTGAGGAAAGGTCGATGTTACCGCTTCCAGAAGCAATGAAAATGCCCATCCAAATGGGGGTGATAAAAACGCCAATTAGGGCCGATATGCTGGCATTAAAGATGGCTCCGGGGATATTACCACCAGCAATGGACACCATAACAACCGAAGAGGAAACCGTTGAGGGTAATGCCGCAACAAAGAAGATTCCAAGCCAAATTAGGTTGCCACTTTCAATGTGAAGAATGCGAATAATTCCTAAGACTAGAAGTGGGAAAAGTAGAAAGGTGGCCAGCTGTACGGTGAGATGGAGACGCCAATTGCCGAGCCCTTCCCGTAGTCGCTCTGGGCTGAGCCTTAATCCGTAGAAGAAAAAGATGAGTGAAATGCCGTAGTTAGCCACCTCTTTTAGGGAAAATAATCCGGTTTGAACTCCCGGCTCGGGTAAGAGGTAGGCAAGTAGAATCATACCTATCAATGCGAGAATAAACCAGTCAAGTCCTACTTTGGCAAGCAGCTGCCAAAACTTGCTGCTAGTATTGTCATGTTTCATCCTAGAACCAAATGGTTGGGTGACAAATGTAGCAAATTAGATAATCACACCATCTTGTGAGTACTTTCTGAAATGCCTGTATTTAGTGTAGCTACATCTTATATCAAGTGTTTGCTATGGAGAATAAATAGTTATTTTCGTTAACATTGTTTTGAAATATTAACAATGTTAATTAAGTTTGCATCGTTAATTTTCATTCATAGATACCATGAAGAACAGGGAAATTCAGGAGCAGAGGATGAGAGGATATTTCATTCAGGCAGCAAAGGATATGCTTAGAGCAGAAGGGCTTAAGAGCATTAGCGTTAGGGCCATTGCCGATAGAGCCGGATACTCTTATGCAACCATGTACAATTACTTTAAGGATATAAACGATCTGATTTTTGTTTGCGTTGAAGATTTCTTTGAGGAGTGCAAGTCGTTTGTCACAAAGAATTCTGTTAAAAATGCGAAAGGGCTTGAAAAGCTTAGAGGAACTATAACCGGTTATGCCACCTTCTTTGTGGAGTATCCAGGTATTTTCGATCTCTTTTTCATGGAGAAGGTGGGTGATTTTGGACAAAAGCAATCCACCATTGGCCTTATTGCCTCCTCATTCGACAGCGTATGTGAGGAGGATTGGAATTACTGCATTAGCCGAAAGCTGATTGACGTTGAACAGTCAGAACAGCTAAAGGCGCAGTTGAAATACTCAATTTTTGGCCTGCTACTCATGTATTTAAATCGGCGTATTCCAGCGTCGTACGCTGAGTTTGTTCGGCAGCTAAATGACCAGATAGACCTGGTGCTGCTTGGACGCTTTAATATGGCTGCTAATTCCGATTCTGCCTCATCCTCTGGAGAGTCATCAATGGTTCAAAATTCACTCATTGCTGTCAATATCAATAGTAAAGGTTAACGCTATATACACATCCATTCATTGGTGGTATTATCTGCTTGCTGCACTGTTCGCCCTAGCTTTGGTTATGCTTAGCATTATTTACCAAGCCCTGAAGGTGGCAAGGCAAAGCCCTGTTATTAGCTTAAAATACGAATAGAACATTTTTATCTACAAAAAGCAGGGAGTTTCGATAGGTCGAAACTTCCTGCTTTTGTGGAGCATTACCTTTAATTGTTCCTTTTTATTTCATTTGTGTAATATCTATCCATATAAAGTTGGAATTACTGTTTGGCATTAACCCAATATTGTTCTATTTTGCTTTTTTATCTCTCGTCACTCGTATTTGTACTTTTATTCTATTAAACGACCCAAAGCTGGCGAAGTCAAAGTAAAATCTTGAATCAATCAGTTACTAACACAAAACCATACTCTATGAAAAAACTTATTGCTCTTGCAGCTGCTATTACGCTGTTTGTTGGAGCCTATGGCCAAGACGAGGGTAGATTGCTTCGATTTCCTTCTGTTGGGGGAAATGAGATTGCGTTTACCTATGCTGGTGACCTCTACACCGTGCCGTTAACAGGTGGAGTTGCTCGGAGAATAACTTCTAATGTTGGATTTGAGATGTTTAGCCGTTTTTCTCCCGATGGAAAAACTATCGCTTTCACTGGTCAGTACGATGGTAATACGGAAGTGTTTACCATTCCGGCCGAAGGTGGTTCTCCCAAGCGTTTAACCTACACGGCAACGCTCAACCGCGATGATGTTTCCGATAGAATGGGCCCCAATAATATTGTTATGGGTTGGACCCCTGATGGGAAGGAGATTGTTTACCGTTCTCGCGACTGCTCATTCAATGACTTTAAGGGACAGCTATACACTGTTTCTCTCAACGGTGGTCCGTCCACACAGCTGCCTCTTCCCGAAGGCGGATTCTGCTCATACTCTCCCGATGGGAAGCAGCTTGCCTACAATCGTGTGTTTCGCGAATTTAGAACATGGAAACGCTATCGTGGTGGCATGGCCGACGATATTTGGATTTATGATTTTAATTCCAAGACAACGGTTAATGTAACAAACAATCCGGCTCAGGATATTTTTCCCATGTGGATTGGAAATGAAATATTCTTCCTTTCCGACAGGGATAGAACCATGAACCTCTTCGTTTATAATATGACAACCAAGGAAACTCAAAAGTTGACCAATTTTACTGACTTTGACATTAAGTTTCCTTCCTTTTCAAAGGACTACATTGTTTTCGAAAATGGTGGATACATCTATAAGTTTGATGTAAAAAGCCGTCAGCTCGATAAGGTAAATATTCTTATTGCCAATGATGAGGTAAGCTCAAGAAGCGAGCTTGTTGATGCTTCCAAGCGCATCTTTTCCTATGACCTTTCGCCCAATGGAGAACGTGTGCTGTTTAGTGCTAGGGGAGATGTATACTCTGTTCCTGCTACTGAGGGAATCACTCGTAATTTGACCTCTACCTCAGGTGCGCACGAACGTCAGGCTAGCTGGTCGCCCGATGGTCGCTGGGTTGGCTATTTGTCCGACGCGAGCGGTGAATACGAAATCTACATTGAGCCATCCGATGGTTCTGGAAAACCAAAGATGATTACTTCTGGTGGCGATACCTATAAATTTGGCATGGAATGGAGTCCCGACAGCAAAAGCATTGTTTGGAACGACCAGAAAGGCAGGCTGCAAATGGTTGACATTGCTACGGGCAAAACCACACTCATTCGAACAAGCGAGTATAGCCGTTTGGGAGATTTTGCTTGGAGTCCCGATAGCAAGTGGCTTACATTTACTGATGGAGCAGCCAACGAGATGGACAGGGTATACCTCTACAATATTGCCACTGCTCAAACCTACCCCGTAACCGATAGGTGGTATTCTTCCTACAGACCCGTTTTCTCCAACGACGGAAAATACCTGCTCTTTGTGTCCGATCGAGATTTTGACCCAATATACAGCAATACGGAGTGGAATCACGCTTACGTAGATATGTCACGCGTTTATCTTGTGATGCTTTCGAAAGACACCCCTTCGCCTTTTGCTCCTGAAAACACAGAGGTAAAGGCATTGGAGCCCAACGTGGACAAGCCTGCTGCCGATGTTAAGACAAAGACAAAGTCGGATAAGGCTGAAAAAAAGGTGGATGAGACCTCAAAAGCAGATGTGAAAATAGACCTTGATGGCATTGCCGACCGCATTGTTCAGCTGCCAATAGAGCCATCGGGATACTATGGCGTAAGCTGTGTCGACGGGAAGGTTTACTATTACATGTATTCGCAAAAATCAGAAGAGCGAGGACTAAAGCTCTACGATTTGAAGAAAAAGAAAGAAATTTCATTGGGCGATTATTTTTATACACTCTCTGCCAATAACAAAAAGATGTTGGTAGCGAATGATAATACCTACTCGGTAATTGATTTACCTGCCGGGCCTATTACAACTGAAAAGAACGTTGATCTCTCAGGTATGAAGGTTTGGGTAAATTATCATCAGGAGTGGAACCAGATTTTCAATGAGAGCTGGCGGCAAATGCGCGACTTCTTTTATGTTGCAAATATGCATGGGCTAGACTGGAAAGCGGTACACGACAAGTATGCTGCGCTACTTCCATATGTGAACCACCGCGCTGATTTGACTTATATTATTGGTGAAATGATTGGTGAGTTAAGTATTGGTCACGCCTACGTTAATAGCGGTGATATGCCTAAACCGGAAAGAATTAAGACTGGTTTGCTTGGGGCTAAGCTTAGCCGAGATGCCAGTGGATTCTTCAAGGTGGATAAGATTTTAGAGGGAGCAACTTGGAGTAAAGCTCTTCGCTCGCCGCTTTCAGAACCTGGAGTGAATGTTGTAGAAGGTGACTACATCGTAGCCGTAAATAATGTACCAACCAATTCTGTTGACGATATCTATTCGTTGCTAGTAGGAATGGCTAACAGGCAAGTTGAGCTTATGGTGAACTCCAAGCCCTCCCTTGATGGTGCAAAAAAGACCATTGTTATTCCAATTGCTTCTGAAGAGTCTCTATACTACTACAATTGGGTACAAAACAACATTCGTAAGGTTGAAAAGGCTACCAATGGACAGGTGGGCTATGTGCATATCCCGGACATGGGTGTTGAAGGGCTAAATGAGTTTGCGAAGTACTTCTACCCTCAGCTCGATAAAAAGGCGCTTATTGTTGACGATAGGGGTAATGGTGGTGGAAACGTTTCTCCAATGATTCTTGAGCGATTGAGCCGCGTTGCCTACCGAGCAACCATGAGACGGAACTCAAATCAAATCTCCCCTGTGCCAGACAAGACCTTGGTTGGTCCAAAGGTTTGCCTTATCGATAAATACTCTGCTTCCGACGGAGATCTCTTCCCTTACGGCTTTAGACAGCTAGGTATAGGGAAAATAATTGGTACCCGGAGTTGGGGTGGCATTGTGGGCATAAGCGGTTCACTCCCCTTTGTTGATGGTGCAGATCTCCGTATTCCTCAATTCACTTCCATTTCTGCAAAAACTGGTCAGTGGATAATTGAGGGCCATGGTGTTGATCCTGATATTGTGATAGAGAATGATCCCGCCAAGGAGTATAGCGGTGACGATCAACAGCTCGATAAGGCCATTGAAGTAATTATGCAGGAAATGAAGGATTACAAGGACTACTTGCCCACAACACTTCCTCCAGCAAAGGACTTATCGCATTAAAATATAATTATCCGCTTTTCATGGCCTGCTGCATTATGCGGCAGGCCTTTTTTTGGGGGGAAATAGGATGGCTTTCTGATGGCCTATTTTCTGAATCAATTTTTACTTCAAACATGAACAAAGCGGCTAAAGCTACTGTTATTTGTTACAAGCGTTTGCAATAGATGGAAATATTGTAGAAATTCTCAAGTTATTACGCTATTCCTCTAGGGTGCAAAATTGCCGTTACATGTCCGAATGTCGGATAAGTTGTTTAATCTTAACTTGTTGTTACATGAAAAAGATAGTACTATTTGCCTCCACGGCTTTGCTTGTTGCAGGCTTAACCTTTACTGCTGCTGCTCAAAACGGTAAACCTGTTGCAAAAAAGGAAACCAAGAAGGAGTGCTGCGATAAGAAGGATGTGAAAAAAGATGGTTGTTGTGATAAGTCTAAAAGCACCGATAAAAAGGCTGCTTGCTGCGACAAAAAGGCTACTGCAAAGGCCCCTGCAACTCCAACTAAGCCTACTAAAAAGTAATCTTCATTAATAAATAAAAGAGAAGCCGATTTCTGTAGAAACCGGCTTCCTTCTTTTGTATACTTTAGTTTAGTCGTTCAGGACCTATATGTTTCAGTTCCTCTCTATCTTCGCTTGGTGCTGGAATAATGCGCATCAGTTCATCGAATGTACTAAAGGTGGCAACTCCTAAACTTGGAAAAACAACTGGCTCACCATACAGCTCTGTAAGCTTGGAAATCAGCCGTTCCAAGTGTTGCATTATTTCATTAACTATTGTTGGTTTCTTTTTCATTTCCTCGTACCAGTTATTTTCTGTAACATTCAGAAAATTAATTACTAGTGCATTATTAACTGCTTCTAATACTTCACCAATATACGTCATCTAGTAACTACTTTTCCACTTTTTATGGTTTTTTAGCTTAAGTTTGACCTTGTTATGGCTTTTTCCTCGTTGGCAGAACTAAAATATAGGCTATATTTTACCTCAAATTTTAAATGTAAATAGCAATGAAATCTCAGCGATCCGACATTTCAGGCAAGGAGTATCCAGCCCACGAAGTATACCGTGGGGATCAAATCCGTAAATCGGTGCTTGCACTCATACAGAGGGAATACCCTTTGTTCACAGAGGAGTCATTCATATCATCTTCCGAGCTAAGTAAATTTCGAAAGCTACATCTTGAACAGCTGGTGCTCGATGAGCTGGGCGACATTTCGGCAATGGAAAAGGAGGTAATCGATAGTATCTCACAGAATACCATTTTGTCTGAAAATATTGGGGAAACCATTGAGGATCAGCAAACATATGGCGAGCGAATTGCCGATAAAATTGCCGACTTTGGTGGAAGTTGGACATTTATCATCGCCTTCTTTATTTTCTTGTTTGCCTGGATGAGCATCAATGTAGTTATCCTAGTCTCTCGACCATTCGACCCATACCCATTCATACTGCTTAACCTCATTCTATCGAGCTTGGCGGCCATTCAGGCTCCCATTATTATGATGAGCCAAAACCGCAAGGAGGATAAGGATAGAAAAAGATCGGAATACGACTACAAGGTGAACTTAAAATCGGAACTTGAAATTCGCATCATCAATGAAAAAATAGAACACCTCATCAACCATCAAACTCAGCGCTTACTTGAGATTCAGTCCATTCAAACCGATTTCCTCGACGAAATTTTAAAGCGCATGGATGGCGATAAGGACTAAGGTAGCTGAGAAAACATAGCTCTGCTTAGAGAGGTCCCATTGGGCAGAATAATAAACGAGGAGGTGTTTTTCTAGCACCTCCTCGTCCTATTTTTACTATTGGTTTACAACAGTATTAACCTCTATTTTGGGTGGATTCATCAAGTGCCGTTTAACTGCACATTGGTCAGCCGCCTTTTTTACGGCTTCCAGATATTTCTCCGGAAAGTCAGAGGGTAAATTGATATCAAGGACAATCTTTTCGTAGAGATGGCTTGCGGGGTTAAAATCTAGCTTTTGTGTAAGGTAAATGTTATCGGTGGGAATTCCCCTCTGGTCGCAAAAAAACTTAACGTAAATGCCGGCACAGGTGCCAATGGATGCAAGGAATAGTGCAAAAGGCTCTGGTGCACTGCCTTCTCCTCCGGATCTGGGCGACTGATCTGTTTTAATTACCTGATCGCCTACGTGTGCATTTACCTTCTTTCCATCCTCAAGGGTTATCTTAATTTCCATGGTTAAAAATTTAATTGTTGAAATATGTGCATTGGTTTTACAATAATTGTTCCATATGCAGAATAGTACGGTGGGGGTGGTGTAATATTAACTGAACCATATTGTTATGTTGATGTGGCAATGTGGATTCTAATGGCAGTATGCCGACAACTTGGCAGGATTGAGGAAGCGGCAATTAAAAACCCGACCTCTCGGCCGGGTAACTGTTTGGTTAATAGGTAGCAGTAGTAAACTGCTTTTGGAGAGGTTTAACTCTTAATTTTTGGTGGTGAGTTCCTCTGTTCTCCTGTAATAGGGAGTTTATTGGTTCGGGATGTAAGTTTGAAAAAATATTTATAAAATCCAACCTTTTTATCCATTTCTTTCCGCTGAAAGTCGAAAATAAGTAAAGCCTGACATTGTCAGGCTTTACCAAAAAATCTACTCTAGCTTATCAATACCGCTGGTTATTCTTTTACAAATCTTGCTGTCAACGGCTCTTTTTCCTCGTCTGCGCGGAGAATATAGGTACCGGCAGGAAGGTTACTAATGTCGATATCGTTATCGTCTTGGTGGAGAACTTCCTTAACCAAGGCACCACGCATATCGTAAATGCGTACCATTACAGCACCTTCGGCGCTATGAATGTTTACATGAATTGAAGATTTTGCTGGGTTCGGATAAATTTCAACAGCATTGCCAGCTTCGTTGCCAATTTGCTGAGCAATTGGATTGTTGTCATTAAGGTTCTTAACACCATTTGAAACAACGTTTACGCTGTAATCTTCAACCTCACCATAGCTGAATGTTTCGCAAGAGGTTGGTGCAGCGTTATACTTCATGGTAACGCGCATTCTGGTCTTGCCTAGAGTTGCTGTTGAAGGAACGGTGAAGGTGCCAGAAAGCGTACTGCTGCTGCTGGAGCTTCCCGATACCATCTTTTCGCTATCCTCAAATGTTCCATTATGATTCCAGTCAATCCATACAGCCCAGTACTCAGTGTAAGAAGTGCTCTTGAATCCTGCGCTGAAGTAAATGGTTTGAGAGGTTCCGATACCTACATTGGCCGTTAGGCTAGTCATATCAATGTAACCACCATCCTTTGATGAAGTGCGGTTGATTTCGTTCAGCTGAACAAGGTCAATCCACTCGTAGGTTACATTGCTACCCTTCGATGTGCAGTAGGAAACCGATTGGCTAAGTGTGTTGGCAGATACGGCGGCGGAGTAGCTGCTGCTGCCAGCACTGTTGTTTGCCCTAACTTGGAATTGATAGGTTGTATTGGCGGTTAACCCTGTCATAACCTTCGAGGTAGAGGTTGTGTTATAGGTTGTCCAGCTTCCACCTGATGGTCTAAATTGCAAGTCGTAAGAAGTTGCTCCGCTTGAGGCATTCCATCCAATGGTCATGCCTGTGGTAGAAATGGCGGAGGCAGCGAGTCCTGTTGGAACGGCAGGAACTGTTGGTGTGCCACCAGCAGCAATAGTAACTGTATAGTCCTCAACTTCTCCATAGCTAAAACTTTCACATGGCGTTTGAGAACCGTTATACTTCATGCTAACTCTCATTCTTGTGGTAATGGCAGCCTGAGAGGAAGGAATGGTAATTGTTCCAGTTACGGCAGTTTTACTCGTTGCACCTGCATCGTATACCGTTTCACCTGCATCGTCAAAGTCGCCATCACCATTAAGGTCGATATAGATTTTCCAATATTCAGCATAGGTAGTGCTGGCAAAACCTGGGGTTAATGTAATGTTTGTGGCGTTACCGGCCGTAAGGTTAACCACCTTGTTGGTGAAATCTGTATAACCAGCGGCACCTGATGTGTTTGTAAATGAACCTATTTGAACACCAGCTATCCATTCGTAGGATGAGCTATTTCCCTTTGATGTGCAGTAGGTAACAGGAGCTGTTCCAGTTGTTGTAAACGATTTTTCATCACCATAGCTGGTTCCTTTTGAGTTGGTAGCATATGATCTTACATAGTAGGTCGTTCCAGCAGATAGGCCACTCATTGTTACACTAAAAGATCCAGTGGTAACGGTTGGAGAAGTTGCCACTGCAGTTCCTGTTGATAGGGTAGGGGCAGTAGTTTTAGCATAAACAACACCGCTAGCGGTCACTGTATTTCCTCCGTTTGAGGTGATATTACCACCACATACAGCAGAGTTATCTCCAATGGAGCTAACACTATTGGTGCTAATGGTAGGAGTGGTTGTATTGTCGCTCGTATAAGTCATATAGCATACTGAGCAGGCAACACGTGCAGAGGTAACGGCTAGGCGCATGTAGCCATTTTCTCCCCATGAGCTACCCCAAGAGTTTCTCAAAATCCAGTAATCACCATAGGTAGCATCGTGTCCCCAACCAACAAGTGAAATGGCATGGTTGGTGGTTGTATTGTAGCAAGGGCTGCCGGTGCAAGAGGTGCTATTGTCAGAAAATACACCACCAGTGTAGTTTTGGAATGCTGTAGAAACGTAAACTGCTGCATCAACAACACCGTAGGTCATGATTGCTGTTTTGATAGCATCCTCATCGGAGCAAGCTACGCGATTCCAGCTTGCAAACTTGATCTTTGGAGCGTTGGTAGCCGCAGATGGACAGGTTTGACTAGTGGATTGAGAGTATGGAAAATAGGATTCGTTAACCGTTCCTATGTCGCAAAGAGCTTGAAGCTCCATGTAGTCATAGTCGGCTCCACCACAACCGTTAAAGTGGCTGCTGTATGCCGACATACTACCTAAGCACCAAGCAATGTAACCTTCAGAAAAGTCGGCGGTATTGCTGTCGTATTTTCCAGTGGCAAAGTTGTAGGTACCTTCAGCACACGCGGTGGCTCCAAATGCGTAACAGTCGCCACAACTGCCTTGGTCCCTTACACTCCCAATATAGGAGTGACCATTGTAACTTCTCCAGTCAAAGGCGGTTGGCAAGCTTCTTGAAACCTTAAAGTTGGGGTCGATTTTTGCCGTCTCAAAAATGTCTTTGGCTTCGCCTTTACTTTCCAGCTCCATTTTATCGCCAAACATGGCCATAAGTTGATCTAGCGGGATGCGCTCCTCAACTCCTCTTTCGGAGCGAACGCAAACAGGACGCTCTGTCCTAAAGCCATTAATTACTACCTCTTCGGTCTGTATCTCGTACCCCTTAAGAGCGGCATAGGAATACTCCTGACCAATTTTACCACGGTAGAAATCCCAAGCATTTACTGTTTTTCCATTGGGCAATGTAACCAAACCAACGGAACCGTTACGAGCATCGGTTTGAACCGAATACTTGTAACCCAAAAATTCGCAGTAAGCAGCAGCTGGGTTCTTGAAACCCTTCTGCGCGAAAAGACCTATGCTGAGAAACAGCACGGCAACCAAAATGGTAATTTTTTTCATGTACGCAAAGTTTTAAGTTATTAATTAAGGTTTAGGGAAATATGGCGGCCAATGTATGACGTCAATCTTATTAAGTCAAGAGTTTTTTTTGGTAAGGAAAAATTTTTTTTGACGAATGGAATGCTATGTTACAGATTGATTGACAGTAAAGCTGTTCATAACTTATAGATTTTTTCTTGAAAAGAGTGAACATTTTTTGAAATTTGTCGTTAACGAGCACCTTTTTAATTTTTTTTATCTCTCATTAAGCTTTTTTGAACCTCGTCCATCAAAAGGTTCATCTAAACAAACCATATTTGTCCTCTAACTAAATTAATCCAACAGCGATGAAAAGATTACTATCATTTCTTATTCTTTCATGCGTTTTGGCGTTTTCTGCCTCAGCTCAGGAAAAGGATACAACGAAGACGCAAGGTTATCAGTTTACAACTGTTAAGGAGTTAAAGGTTACTCCTATTAAGGACCAATACCGCTCAGGCACTTGTTGGAGCTTTTCTACAATTGCTTTTATTGAGTCGGAACTTTTAAGAATTGGGAAACCGGAGTATAACCTTTCAGAGATGTGGGTGGTTCGTAATTCTTATTCTGATAAAGCTACAAAGTATGTACGTCTCCATGGAAGTCTTGAATTTGGCGCAGGCGGAAGCTTTGCTGATGTTATGAATGTATACAGGAAATATGGCATGGTGCCCGATACGGTATATACTGGCATGCATTATGGTGAGACCAAGCCTGTACAGGGTGAACTCGATGCTGTTCTAAAGGCATATGTTGATGCAGTGGTTACCGACCCAAACAAGACGCTCACTACAGCTTGGCATAATGGCTTCGACGGTATTTTAGATGCTTACCTAGGACCTAAGCCAGATAAGTTTACCTATAAAGGTAAGGAGTACACGCCAACCACCTTTACCCAATCGCTAGGATTAAACCCTGACGACTACGTTTCACTTACCTCCTATACTCACCATCCGTTTTACTCCAAGTTCATTCTTGAGGTTCCAGATAATTGGGCATGGTCCGAGTCCTATAATATTCCTTTGGAGGATTTAGCTAGGGTTTTTGATTATTCCATCGAGAATGGCTACACCATTGCTTGGGGGGCTGATGTAAGCGAAAAAGGATTTTCTTACAACAATGGCGTAGCAGTGGTTCCCGATGCTAACGTAGCAGAAATGAATAATTCTGAGAAGCTTAAATGGTCAAAACTTACCGAAAGGGAACGTCAAGCTCAGCTATATAAGTTCGATAAGCCAGGAGCAGAGAAGACCATCACACAGGAGATGCGTCAGGAAGCATTTGATAACTATCAGACTACCGATGACCACGGTATGCTAATCTACGGCATTGCTAAGGACCAAGACGGAACAAAATACTACATGGTGAAGAATTCTTGGGGAACCTCTGGCAAGTATAAGGGGATGTTTTATGCATCAAAATCATTCGTGCTCTATAAGACCATGAACATTATGGTTAATAAGAATGCAATCCCACAGGATATTCGGAAAAAGTTGGGTATCTAATTGCTTTTTTCAATCAATGGTAAAAAAAGAACTCCACCTAAAGTGGAGTTTTTTTCGTTTAGTATAACCTTTTCCTTACCTTTGCTATTATCTTCATCGTGAAATATAGTGAATAGCATTTTTTTGTATTTTTAGTCTGGTAAAAATCGGCTACTATGGCATCTGCAAGCGATTTAATTCTGAAAGAAACTTCTAAGACTCCGGGAATTTCCCTTACAAGGGGGCTTCTTAAAATTACTGGACGTTCCATTCCGGAGGACGCGTTGGCATTTTACCAGCCCATAATCTCTTGGATTGAGGATTATATTAAATCCCCAGAACCGTTGACTCGCGTTGATTTTCGCTTTGAATATATCAATAGCGGATCCAATCGGTTTGTATTTACCATACTTAAGCTCATGGAAGATTGCCACAAAAATGGGCATTCTGTAGTGGTGAACTGGTTCTTCGAGGAGGATGACGATACCATAAAGAATCTTGGCAAAGATTTTGGCTCGCTACTCTCTGTTCCGTTTAAAATGGTTGAAATTGTAGGTTAGTTAATCATCATCATTGTCGTATTGTGTGGGGTAATCCTGAGGATCAATGCTATCGTAAAAGATGGTTATTCGGGCAATATCGCGCATAAAGTCAATTTTTCCAACCGAAAGTCTGGTAACATTTAACCCGGTTCTCTGCCGAATATCCTCAAGGAGCTCTTCCCTCCTCTGAGGCTTGATTAGTTCAATCTTTTCATAAACTATCTCCTTCTGATTTTCGTGACTTTTACGCCAGATACGCTCCAAGATGTAGGTCACAATCAAAATTGACGCATTTGACAGGATTAGCTCTGCATAGCTCACTTTTTTATTGGAAATGGCGTTGATAATTGAAATGCCAATGACCAGAAAGAGATAGGTCATTTCACGTATGGGAATAGGGTTGGTTCGGTATCGGATAATTCCAAATACGGCAAATAGCCCTAGCGCAAATCCCAGCTGCAGCTTAACGCTGGAGAGTAGAAATGACATAAGAAATGTTAAAAAGCCAATGAGAAAAAAGGTAAAAAAGTAATCTTGCCTTTTTGTTGATGGGTAGTAAAGACCTCTAATTACAATGATAAGCATGCCAAGGTTGAGCATCAACTTGATTAGCAAGGTATAAAAGTCGTCGGCCTCAAGCAGCTGTATGCCAAATAGGCTGGTGGTCTGAATGAGGTTAATGGTTGTTTCCATGGGCATAGATTTTTAATTTGATCATCAATGGCTTAAACGAGTTGCGCTTAATTTTCCAATTCAAGGCGGCCAAGGAGAGGCAGTACTTGCTTATGCTTAGAGGCCTTATGGTTGATTGCTTTAGAAATGTTACGGCTCCCTTGGCACGTGTTCCTTTTGTCTTCTTTACTTCCAGTATGTATTTGTTCTCTAGGAATACGCTCCTTTGATTGTATCCAAGTTCAATGTCAAAATCGAGCGTTACCCTCTCCTGAAACTCTTTTGAGACAAAGGTTATACGATTAAAGTTGGTATAGGCAATGGGCTTTAGCTGTTTTGGATCAACTTTTGTATATTTCCATAGGAATGCATTGTAATCGTCGCTATGCTGTGTTTCCTTTTTGTAGGTAATTCGCTTCTTTTGAGTTTCTCCACTGTTCGTCCTGCGCTTAATTTCCAAAAAAGAGATCCCAGAATTCTTGTAGGTGCGAATGCGAACTTTCATGCGATTGCCTCGCTGGTTGTGGTGCTCAAGGTAAAACTGAAAATTGGCAGTATCCAAATAGCGCGTTTGATATTCTTGAATAGTCGCGTTATTCACCTTTAAAACCTGATAATCGTTTTGCTGAACGTATTGCAAAAAATGGAGAAGTTCCGTGTCGCCCAGAACATATTTTTTGTCAATGCGGTTATACAGCGCTAGCGTGTCAAGTTCATCAAGGCCGATGCTTGACATCTGCGCGAAATAGTTTTCCGTAATATCCATTCTTCCCAACTCAAATACAGCTAGCGCTTTCTATACTCATACACCTTTTTGCTGATCACTTTTCCTTCACTGTTCGTGATCTTTTTTTCCGTTTTCAATTTTCCACTATAACTATACTCTATGGTTTGTTCAACGTTGCCATTCTTGTCAAGAGATATTTCTTTAATGATTTGACCATCGGAGGAGTAAATGTATTTAACGTCAGACTTAATGACACCACTTGCGTCATAGTCTTTTACCTCACATATCTTACCGTTTGGATTAAAATACTCCTCTTTCTCCTTGTATTTTACCTCTTTCCCACCAACGTAGTCTATCCTCCAGGTTATTTTAACTTGGATATCGGCTTCCTTTATTTTTTTCTTGCTCTGAGCGGGTAAGTTCGCTGTAACGGTGAATAGGACAAGCAGGGTTAGTATCTTTCTCATGTTGGCGAGGGTATGGATTGTTTTTACATAGGGCAATTTTTTTCCCATGATACATGCCTTTGCGGAACGTAATTGTTTTGACGAATTTACCAAAAGGGTTTTACTTTGCCCACATTTCAGGAATTTTTATCTTTGCAGGTAAACGGATATAGCATGAGATACAGATGTAAAGTATGTGGCTTCATTTACGATCCTGAGTTGGGCGATCCGGATAGTGGTATTGAGCCCGGAACTCCTTTTGAAGATATTCCCGAGGCTTGGAGTTGTCCAGTTTGCGGTGTTCGAAAGTCAGATTTTATTGCAATGGATGAGTAGCTCAATACATGGCGTATATACCAACGGTGCCTTTACAGAGGCACCGTTTTTTGTTTATTTAGCATAATAATGACTTAGGATTTATTCCTTTGACTGGCCGGCAGTGGAATGTTCTTTACGCTAGTATTTATGCATTTAAAAGAGGTGCAGAAATTGGAGTACTCCGAGCTTATCGGAGGCAAATAGGAGTATGGCGATGGTGAGAAACCAACGGATGAATCGAGCGCCCCAAGTCACTGCGAGCTGGGAGGCAATAATTCCACCAATTACGTTGCCAATTGCTGAAATAAGACCAATTCGGTAATCCACCTGATTGTTGAGTGCAAAAACCAAGAATGCCAAAGGGCTATAAATCATTACAGCCAATATCTTAATTGCATTTCCTCGTACTAGGTCGTATCCCGAAATGAGAACAAGGCCTGCCAATAGAAAAATGCCTACTCCAATGTGGATAAATCCACCATAAAATCCAATTGCAAGAAAAAGTAGCCAAGGCTTCCATGTAATCTTTTTTTCAACCTTTTCAACCTGTCCATGAATCCACTTTTTGGGATCTTTAAATAAAAAGTATATCATGGTGAGCATGATAATGGCAAGGAGCTTTTCAAAGATTTTTGTGTCGAGAGTGGCTGCTGTTTGTGCTCCCATGACCGAACCAATGGCCACCGGAATAGACAGCTTGAGTCCTCGTTTTGAGTCCAGTACTCCTTGCTTCTTGAAATTGATGGTTGCAGCAAATGTTTGAAGAATAACTCCTAGCCGGATAGTACCGTTCGATATGTTGGCCGGCATTCCCATTCCCATAAATAGGGAGTAAGTAATAACGGTACCGCTGCCTGCAATTGTATTGATAAATCCAACAAGAAAGCCTGCAATTACAAGTATTGCGAGTATATCCCAGTGGTATAGATTCCCTGTTTGATAGGCACACTGAAGGTAGCTAAAGTAGCTGTTAATCCATTCCATAACTAAAAGATAACCCGGTGAATTGCTTCACCGGGCGATAATTTATTACCAACGAGAATTGACTTTTCTTAATTGCTGTAGCGGTCATCATTGTTACGAGCAAGAAAGGGTAAAGTTACCTTTTCTACTTTGTAGGAATGTGCGCAAGAACATCCATTAACAGCTTCCAGAATTTGTCAACCGAGGCAATCTCCAATCGCTCATCGGGTGAGTGAACACCTCTTAGCGTTGGCCCAAAGGATATCATGTCAAGGTAAGGATACTTCTCAAGAAAAAGTCCGCACTCAAGACCAGCATGTATTGCCCTAACTTTTGGCTCGTATCCAAATTGTCGTTTGTAAGAGTCAACTGTAATGGACAAAATTGCAGAGTTGGTATTCGGAGTCCATCCTGGATAGCCGTCGGAATGCACTATCTTGGAATTGGCAAGGCGAAAAACGCTCTCAACCATATAGGAAACATCCTTAATGGATGAGGCAACTGAACTGCGTTGGCTGGTACAAACTAAGATTTGATTATCGTGTATAAACTTAACTGAAGCTAAGTTTGTGGATGTTTCTACCAGACCGGGAATATCCCTACTCATCTCAATTACACCATGGGGACAAGCGTAGAGCGAATTAAGCAGGTCGTACTGGGTGGTTTCGTCAACAACAAACTCGGGAAGTATAACCGGCTCCAGCTCGAGGGTGAGATTGGGCTCAGTTACCCGAAGTTCGTGCTTCACATCCTGAATATACTCCTTGAAGTCTTTCAGCATGCAATCAACGTCATCCTCGTGGATGGTAAAAATAGAGTAGGCTTCGCGGGGTATAGCGTTACGCAGGTTCCCGCCCTCCAGAATTGAAATGCGAAGATCATACTTTGTGTTGGTTCTCCATAGGAATCGGTTGAGTAGCTTTATGGAGTTGCCCAATCCCTTATTGATGTCGTCGCCAGAGTGGCCACCCGATAATCCTGAAACGGTGAACTTATAGCCCACGTTCCCTGTGGGAATGGATTCTTTTTCGTAGTCAAAAGTTATAACAGTATCGAGACCACCAGCACAACCAATGAAGAGCTCTCCTTCGTCTTCGGAGTCGAGGTTGAGGAGGTACTTTCCTTCAAAGAAACCCTCCTTCATCCCAAATGCTCCAGTAAGACCTGTCTCCTCATCTGTAGTAAAAAGACATTCAATTGGCCCGTGGGGTATGTTGGTAGAGGCTAGCACTGCCAGCTGAGCCGCTATTCCAATACCGTCGTCAGCGCCTAGGGTTGTTCCCTTTGCCTTAACCCATCCACCGTCGATATAGGGCTTAATAGGGTCGGTATTGAAATCGTGGGTTACGTTGCTGTTCTTTTCACAAACCATATCGGTATGGCTTTGGAGAACTGCGGTTTCCCTATTCTCCATCCCCTTGGTCGCTGGTTTTCGAATTACAACGTTGCCCATTTCGTCGGTATTTGCCTCTAGCTTGTGCGCTTTGGCAAAATCTATTAGGTAGGCTATTATTTTTTCTTCTTTTTTTGAAGGACGTGGTACCTGGCATATCTGCTCGAAATACTTCCAAACATCTGATGGTGTTAGGTTTGCTAATTCAGACATAGCTTCTGCGTTTAAAGTGACCCGTAAACTTAACCGATTATGGGGTGGTATGCAAGCTGAAGTATGATTTTTTACAGTTGTTTTGTAGCATGTTTTTTCTATTTTTGGCCTTCTCGTAAACTAACTATAAACACTAAAACAATCATTTATGGCACACAGAACCATAGTAGCCATGCCTGGTGACGGTATTGGAAAAATCGTTCTTGACCAAGCAATACGAGTACTTGAAGCTGCAGGATTTCATGCCAACTATGTTCAAGGGGACATTGGCTGGGAATTTTGGTGTAAAGAGGGAAACCCTTTGCCAGATCGAACAATTAAGCTATTGGAGGAGCACAAGATCGGCCTATTTGGCGCGATTACCTCAAAACCTAAAGACAAGGCGGCTACCGAACTTGTACCCGAACTTCAGAATAAGGGTTTGGTTTACTACAGCCCAATTGTGGCCATGCGTCAGCACTTCAATTTGGACATTTGCATGCGTCCATGCAAAACATTTAAGGGCAACCCGTTGAATTTTATTCGCCGTGGTGCAGGCAACACTATTGAAGAGCCGCTTGTGGATACAATGATTTTCCGTCAGAATACGGAAGGTCTATACGGTGGGGTAGAGTGGACAAATCCGCCTCAACCGGTTTATGATGCGCTGATGTCCCACTCCAAGTTCCGCGACAACTTTGCCTGGTGTCCCAAAGATGAGCTAGCCGTTTCAACCCGCATATTTACCAAAAAATATACGGAGCGAATTGTAAGAGCCGCATTTGAGTATGCCAAGGAGAAGGGGTATAAGGCAATTACAGTATGTGAAAAACCCAATGTAATTCGCGAGACCTCTGGAATGATGCTTAAAGTTGCCCAAGAGTTAAGCAAGAAGGAGTATCCTGGTATTCAGGTGTGGGATACTAACATCGATGCTCAGATGATGTGGCTTACCAAAAATCCAGAAGATTACCATGTTATTGTAGCTGGAAATATGTTTGGCGATATTATCTCCGATGGTTTTGCCGGACTTATTGGTGGACTTGGCTTTGCTTGCAGTGCCCAGTTTGGAGAAGGGGGAGTGGCTGTGTTTGAGCCAACCCATGGTTCGGCTCCAAAATATGCCGATTACGAAGTTCCCATCGTAAATCCAATTGCCATGATTGCTTCGGCATGCATGATGCTTGACTACTTAGGCGAAGCTGAAATTTCCAATAAAATTCAGCGTGCTGTAGCGGAGGTTATTCAGGATGGAAAGGTGAAGACCTACGATATGATGAAGCTTCGTGGTTGCCCAGAGGTTATCAAGCAGGGCGCTGCTTCTACCATACAAATGGCCGACGCCATTATTGCTAAGTTTAAATAGCGGGAAACATATTAGAAATTGCCCAGCCAATTCTATTGGCTGGGTCTTATTTTAATACGGTATGAAAAACGATTATGCCAATCAGGTGGTAGCGCTGTGGCCTGAGTTGAAATGGATTCAGGACAACGATTTGCGCAGTAAAACGGCAAAAACATGGGAACTTGCCCTTGAGAGAAGTGTCCTGTCTGCCGATGACCTAAATGTAATTCCGTTTACGCTCCTGTGTGGTCCCGATATGAAAGTTTCGTTTATGGACCATAAGCGTTCGGTGGTGCATATAGCCTACGATGCAGGGAAGAAGATGAACGAGTTTTTTAAAACAGAACTTCCCGTAAACTTAGACGTTCTTGTGGCTGGAGCTATTCTGGCTGATGTTGGTAAGCTACTCGAGTATGAGCTCGATGAGAATGGTAAATCGAAACAGGGAAAGTATGGTGCCTACCTACGTCACCCTTTTTCAGGGGTATCGTTGGCTGAGCAGTGCGGAGTTCCTGCGGAAGTGTGCCATATAATTGCCACTCATGCCGGGGAAGGGGATATGGTAAAGCGTACTACAGAAGCATACATTGTACATCATGCCGATTTCATGACCTTTGAGCCATTCAAGAGTAGATTAAAGTAGAAATATGGGGTATTTCCGCGATAGGCTGCTTCATTATGTGGGGCAGCTTTTTTCTTTCACTAAATATATTCTACCTTTGCACTCAAATTAGCACTAGCAAAAAAAACTCCGGATGATTCAGGAAAAAGAGCTAAAGCTCCTTGCATCTGCAGCGGTTACTGCAGCAATTCGTGCAGGGGGCTTAATAATGGATGTATACAACTCCGATGATTTTCAGGTAAACCTCAAGTCCGATTCAACTCCCCTAACTCTCGCCGATCGTCTGGCACATGATGAAATTAAAAGCGGTTTAAGTAAGACCCGAATTCCTGTTCTTAGCGAAGAGGGACGTAATATTCTTTTTGAGGAGCGAAAAGGGTGGGAGTACTTCTGGATGGTTGACCCGTTGGATGGAACCAAAGAATTTATTAAGCGTAACGGCGAGTTCACTGTAAACATAGCTCTCATATACAAGCAGTATCCCATTATGGGGGTGGTGTATATTCCTGTTCTCCGGGAGCTTTACTTTGCCGATATTGCCTTGGGGGCATTTAAGAAGGAGGAGGTTAAGCCCGATGTTAATGCAGTTCTCGACTTTAATGATATTGTTGACCAAGCTGTAAAGCTTCCTCTACAAGGCTCTACTAACGTTATGACGGTAGTGGGCAGCCGTTCGCACATGTCGCGCGACACTGAGCAGTTTGTGGAAGAGCTCAAGGCGAAGCACGGCGAGGTGGCTTTTATCTCACGTGGAAGTAGCTTAAAGCTGTGTATGGTAGCAGAGGGTACTGCCGACGTTTATCCTCGACTTGGTTTGACATCGGAGTGGGATACAGCCGCCGGACAGGCAGTTGCTGAGGCCGCTGGTTGTGAGGTGGTAGAGTTTGATACTGGGGCACGAATGATGTATAACAAGGAGGTGCTGCAAAACCCTTGGTTTGTTGTTCGAAAAAAGATAAAATAGATAATTCAAAATATTGATTATGGGCGTAAGATTTTTCTTACGCTTTTTTTTTCTACATTGAACGATTTACTCTTATTAAGCACAACTATTTTTGGGAAAACCATGTTTACTTCTAATTGATGGGTAATCTTTAATGTATCGAAATTATGGTTATAGGTATCTCTTCTGCTGAACTATTTGCACCCAACATTACCGTGCGCGAGAGGGTTGCTTTTGAAATGGTTAAGGCCCTTCAGAGAGCAGATTCAACAAATCAGTACATCATATTTTCCAAGTATTCTAGACCCGCTGGTTTTTCATTTGCAGAGAACTTCCGTTTTGAACAAATTTCATCGCTTGGGAATGGCCTTGGTGATCAATTCGCGTTGCCTAAGGCTCTTTACCGAAATGGCTGCGAGGTGCTGCTGAACCTTGGTTTTACAGGACCATTAGGGCTAAAGATACCACATCTCTACCTGCTTCCCTCGTTTTGGGGCAGCCTTATTTGGGATAAGCTGTATGGTGGAAGCTACTTTCGTGAGGACAAGCAATCCTTTTACCGGCGTTACGTTTCCAAAAGGCTTATCAATCAGTGCACCAAGCTTATCCTGTCGAGCCACTATGAAAAGGAGAACCTGGTTCAACGATTTTTCCCAAGCATTAATCCTCGAAAATTGGCTGTTGTTCAGGCGGGAATTTCGAAGGAACAGGATCTTGAGGTGGCTAAATCCCAGTATAAAGCCCTATGCGAGCGATACTCATTGCCAGAAAAATATGTGCTTGCCATTGAAAATAGCAATTCTCTGAGTAACATTCAGTCAACACTTAGAGGTTATAAGCGAATGGTGGATGTTCTTATGGTAAAAACACCCATCGTAATAGTTGGTGCTGATGAGGCTCTTGTCAAAGCTACGCTTGGTGAAGATTGGCTTAAAGCAAACTCCGAGAAGCTATTTCTTCTGAATAAGTTGAATGAGATGGAAAAGGCTCTGCTTTTTACTGGTGCGCAGGCCTATATTGCCCCTGCATTCTACGATAAGTGGTGCCTACATATTCTGGATGCCATTTCTTACGGTGTTCCTATCGTTACATCCATACAATCATCTCTTTCGGAGGTAGCTAACGGGGCCGCTATTCTGGTTGATCCAAAAAATGAGGTAGAAATTTCTGAAGCAGGAAGGCTAATTCTTATCGACAAGAAATGCCTTCAGGGTTTGGCCAAAAAGGGGCTGGAACGGGCAACGGTGTATCAGTGGGAAAATACGGCACAGAAGTTACTGGCGTTGCTACAGGAATATCAGCATTAGAAATTTTATGATTTTGTTGATATGTAGAGCTTTGTGAGAAGCTCTTTTTTTTATCTTTGCATCCCACTTTAAAATCATAGAAAAATGGAAAGTATAAGCTTTGTAGAATGGTTGGGCTATGTAGCCTCGGTTATTACCGCCATTTCTTTGTTAATGAGCTCAATAATTAAGCTACGATGGTTTAACATGTTTGGGTCCTTGGTATTTTCGATTTACGGATTTGTAATTCAAGCTTACCCCGTGGCTCTATTTAATGGTTTTATTGTATTTGTCAACATTTATTACCTCTATAAGATATACAACCGAAAGGAGTTCTTTAACCTTCAGCGTGTGGATTCCTCCGATGGTTACTTTACCGCCTTTCAAAATTTTTATCAGCAGGAGATTGCGGCAATTTTCCCAGATTTCAAGGCCAGTGAGAACCCCAATGCTGTTGCAGTGCTAGTCCTGCGCAATATGGCCGTAGCTGGCGTTTTTGTTGGCGAGAAACAATCGAGCGATACCTTAAAGGTGGTACTCGACTTTGTTATCCCTGAATACCGCGACTTTAAGTTGGGTAAGTTTGTTTATCGAAGCAGCGCTGCCTTTTTCGGGTCGCTTGGCATAAAACAATTTGTGGCTGAAACGGGCAATAAGACTCACCTTAGCTATCTAAGAAAGATGGGCTTTGCCGAAGTAGAGAATCAAGGTGGACAATCTAAATTGTCTTTGAAGCTGCAATAGCATCTTCTACCATGATAAAAAAACCGGTGGGAAATATTCCTACCGGTTTTTTTATGGCTAAAATAGCCAGTGTTTACAACGTCTTTATCTTCTTTTCAATCTCTTCAATTTGGCTTTTGAAGAACTTATCTGTTTCAATGAGGTTAGAGATGGTTTTGCATGCATGAAGAACTGTGGCATGGTCCTTTCCTCCAATCATTGAGCCAATGGAAGATAGGGATGCTTTGGTATAGCTCTTTGAGAAAAACATTGCGATTTGACGTGCCTGTACAATCTCTCTCTTTCTCGTTTTGGCCTGTAATACATCAGAAGGAAGGTTAAAGTATTCACATACCTTTTTCTGAATGTAATCAACCGAAATCTCTTTTCTGGTATTTTTTACCAGCTTTGCAATCATTTGCCTCGCAAGGTCAAGGTTAATCTCCTTTTTGTTCAGCGTTGCTTGTGCCAGAAGGGAGATAAGTGCCCCTTCAAGCTCTCTAATGTTAGAGTTAATGTGAGAGGCAAGGTATTCGATAACATCATCGGGGATTACAATCCCGTCGTTGTATATTTTCTTCTTTAATATGGCTATTCTTGTCTCGAAATCAGGTGACTGAAGATCGGCTGATAACCCCCATTTGAAACGGGATAACAATCGCTGCTCGAGACCCTGCAGCTCTACAGGTGGTTTGTCCGACGTTAGAATTAACTGCTTACCCGTTTGGTGCAGATGGTTGAATATGTGAAAAAAGGTATCCTGAGTTTTTTCCTTTCCAGCAAAATCATGAACATCGTCGATAATGAGAACGTCAATCATCTGGTAGAAGTGGAGGAAGTCGTTCTTTGTGTTGTTCTTGATAGCGTCGACAAACTGATTTTGAAAGTGAACGGCGCTAACATAAAGAACCACCTTGTCGGGAAACTGTTCTTTCACCTCAATGCCAATGGCATGAGCCAGATGGGTTTTACCCAATCCGCTGTTTCCGTATATAAAAAGGGGATTAAAAGCAGTTTTGCCAGGATTGTTTGCCACCGCTAGTCCTGCAGAACGTGCTAACCGATTGCACTCCCCTTCCACAAAGTTGGAGAAGGAGTTATCGGAGTTGAGCTGAGGATCTATCTGAAGTTTCTTGAGCCCTGGGATAATAAAGGGGTTCTTAATCTGATTTTCCGAGGAAGGCATGGAAACCGAAATAGGTCGATTTTTAAGGTCTCCTTTGCTTTGAGTAGGGAATTTTACCGTGGTAGGCATTTGAGCACCAGCAACCACTGCTGAGTTATCCATTACTACGCTGTATTCCAACTTGGCGTCAACGCCGAGTTCCTTTCTAATGGTTCGGCGCAGAATATCGATATACTGCTCTTCTAGGTATTCATAGAAGAATGGGCTTGGTACCTGTATTGTAAGTACCTTGTTCTCTATTTTAAGAGGAACAATGGGTTCAAACCATGTCTTAAAACTTGCTGCCGGAACATTGTCATGAATAATCTTCAGGCAGTTACGCCAAACTTCACCATGTTTGCTCATCTTCACTACGTATATTTCCCTGGTTCTTTTTGAGGAAAACAAATTTTGGAAAAAAATAACTCAAAAAAAAACAGTTTTGCTATTGACTTTTTCGATTATTATTCAACCTTCTTGTTTTCTGTATAGTTTATCTTTTTTGATTTTGACCAACGTATAATACGTTGATACATAGTTTTTTACTGTCTGGTAGTGCTGTTAATAACTTGTTAGCTAAACCATTGAAATGGTAAAGTTCAAGTTAGGGATGAAGCTAAAAAATGGAGATATTTTTCGTACAGCAGCTACTTCTCCGTTGTGGGTAATTTTTCGGGCTTTTCCTTTTTGCCAAAAACGGAAAAATGAACGTAGCGCTTAGGGTGCGTGTTGATGTCCTTAAGCAGCAAGTCCAAATGTCGAGCCGCGCTATCGAGATTATTGTAGAGGCTGTCATTTTTAATCAGCTGCCCTAGCGTTCCTTCTCCATTCGAAACCTTTACCATAACTGCATTAAAGCTCCGTAACGCGTTGTTTGTCTCTGCGAGGGTGCTCGAGAAGCTGGTCTTGGCTAATGTATCGGAAATGGATGAGAAATTGCTGATAATATTGGAAAGCTGGGCGTTCTTGTTCCTGAAGTTAGAGCTAATACTCTCTACGTTAGCCAGAATATGCTCCAGTCTCCCTTTTTGGCTCACCACAAGGGTATCCAGTGTTCCCGATGTTTTTTCTAAGTTAGAGATGGTGCTTCGAATGCCCTTGAAGCTTCCCTCGATGTTTTTTCGATTTTCTTCGTTGAAAATCATCTTTATCATCTCTATAGCCTGCTGAAGGTCGCTCATTAAATCCTCAGCCTTCTTTTTCAGGGGTAGAACCTGCATGCTCACCTGCTCCTTCAAGTCTCCCTCTATACTGGTGGCCAGCGTATCTCCACGGTGATGAAACAAAGAGTCGGGTTGCGTAACCAATCGAATGGCTTTACTGCCCATTAGATCGGCGCTATATATCTGCGCAACGGTATTCTGTGGAAGTTTTATGTCCCGGTCGAGGGAGAATTGAACAATCAACTTTAGCGGTTGGTTGTCCTGTAGTGTTATTTTTTCTACCACCCCAACTTTAAAGCCATTAAGTAGCACATGAGCGGATTCTTGCAATCCATCGATACGGTTATATACACCATAGTACACTTGCGAACTTTGTAAGATTTGGCGACCCTTTAAAAAGTTAATCCCCCAAATTAAAGCTGCAATCATAATGGTTGCAAACAGTCCAATTTTAACCTCTTTGGCAATTTTCATTGTGGTTGGTTTGAAGATAGTGATTGTTTAAGTGCTTCATCGAGTGGGATCTGAACACCATTCTTTACTGCAATAACAAATGACTCGGGAAAAGACTTTTTTACATCCTTTATCATTTCCTGTATTTCTTCGTAAGAGTCCTTGTTTCCAACGGTATACTTATATATGCTGCCCGCCTTTATTATCGAAATACCATCAAGTTTTTTGAAATCAGGCGCGTTGGTGGGGAGAAGCTTGGAGGATGCTAAAATTTGTATCTGAAACTTCAACGATGAGTCTGGTTTTGCTTCTGAAACCGGTGGTTCAGCCTTCTTTTCTCCTACAAAGTTACTTCGCAACTCCATTTGTGCTTTATACGACTTAAAGGCTCTATATATGGATGATGCGAGGTAATCCTGTCCGCTATCACTCATTAGAAACTTTTCTTCCTGTGGGTTGGATAAAAATCCCAGCTCAACTAGAACCGATGGCATTGCAGTTTTCCACAATACTAAAAATCCTGCTTGCTTAACTCCTCTATCTTTTCTTTGGCCTCTTTCGCAAAAGTCATTTTGAATTTTTGAGGCAAAGTTTAAACTTTGGTCAAGGTAAGCATTTTGCATGAGTGAGAATATGATGAACGATTCGGCCGAATTGGGATCATACCCCTCATATTTGGTCGTATAGTCTTTTTCGTAAGTAATTACGGAGTTCTCTCGCATAGCCACGTCGAGATTACCGGCAGATTTATGAAGCCCCATAACGTAGGTTTCTGCACCATAAGGGCGTGAGCTGGGGTTTGAGTTAACGTGTATGGAGATAAAAAGGTCAGCTTCCGCCTTGTTGGCTATTGCTGTTCGCTCATCCAACGGAATAAATACATCGGTTTTGCGGGTGTAGATTACGGTAACGTCAGGACAGTTGGTTTCAATCAGCTTTCCAAGCTTGAGCGCTACGGCGAGGGTAATGTCCTTTTCTCTCGCATCTTTGCCCAATGCTCCGGTGTCGTGTCCACCGTGGCCAGCGTCAATCACCACCTTTGTGAGCTTATAGCTGGTAACAAAATCTTGCGAATAGGAGTTTCCGGCGAAGAATACGCCAGAAATTAGAAGTAATATAACGAACTTTAACGATGTTTTTTTGAAGGATCCCATCCAATACTGAGTGGTTGAATTGTAAATTTTAGCTAGTTTTGGGCTTTTATTTGGCCATACAATGACCTTACAAAAATAGCACGAAAAACTTTTCGTTCTTCATATTAAACCGATTTTCGCTTGAAAAGGCTTATTTATACCATATTTTCTGGATTTTGTCTTTGTGTAGTGCTTGGGGCGGGGTTAGCTGCTCAGGAAGTGCCAACGTCGCAGCTGCCTGATAGTGCAAAGGTTGATACGTTGAAAAGGAAGGAGAAACCGCCCATTGAGAGTCCTGTTAACTCCACTGCTACCGACTCTATAGTATACTCCATGAATGGGAAAATGGCCTACCTTTATGGAGACGCCAAGGTAACCTACCAAAACATGGAGCTTACCGCTTCCCGTATTGAGTTTAATATGGAAACCAAGCAGGCTTTTGCCTATGGGAGTCTCGATACAGCAGGAAAGGTGATAGGAAAGCCCATTTTTAAGGAGGGAAGCGATACTTATAATATGGACTCCATTCGCTATAATTTTGACTCCAAAAAGGCAAAAATTTACGGTGTAATTACAAAGCAGGGGGAGGGTTTTCTTCATAGTAAAATGACTAAGAAGATGCCAGATAACACTGTCAACCTTATAGGAGGGGAGTATACCACCTGTGATCTTGAGCATCCCCACTTCTACATATACCTCACTAAGGCTAAGGTTATCCCCAACAAGCAAATCATAACGGGCCCTGCATACTTGGTAATTGAGGATGTACCGCTTCCTATTGGTATCCCCTTTGGCTTTTTCCCAAATAGGAAGGGACGGCACTCGGGAATTCTTATTCCTCGCTATGGCGAAGAAACAAACCGCGGTTTTTACCTACAGCAAGGCGGATACTATTTTGGTATGAGCGATTACTTCGACCTCGCTCTCACCGGTAGCATTTACTCCTTTGGCGGATGGGACATAAATGCAAAATCGGCCTACAAGGTTCGTTACAAGTACAACGGTTCGCTAAATATTTCGGGGGTAAAGCTGGTGGTGGGAAGTAAGGGTGACTCGGACTATATGAATCAAGGCACCTATAGCATTCAGTGGAGGCATTCACAGGATCCTAAGTTTAAGCCAAATTCAACGTTTAGCGCGAACGTGAATTTTACAAAGTCGAGCTATAATACCTATGCGACCTATAACCCTTCCAGCTATTTGAACAGTTCTATTAATTCGAGTATATCTTACAGCCGTATTTTTGAGGGAACGCCATTTAGCCTATCGTTAAGTGCGAATCACTCTCAAAATTCGCAGACAAAGGCGGTAACCATTAGCCTTCCTGTAATGACCTTTAACATGAGCTCGGTTTATCCATTTAAACCTAAGAATATTACTGGCAAGCCCAATGTTATCCAGAAGATCGGAATTTCATACAGCTCCAGCCTACAAAATCAGTATTCTACCACCGAAGACATGCTGTTTAAGGGTAACTGGGAAGATAAGATGGCCAATGGAATGAAGCACAATATTCCCATTTCAACCTCCTTCTCCTTACTTAAGTTTTTAAACATTAGTCCCACAGCACAATACTCTGAGTATTGGTATACCAAAACCATAAGAAAGACTTGGGATCCAGATTCCGCTGTTGTATTAACCGATACAGTATCAGGATTTAAGCGAGCCATGGAGTATAACTACTCTGTTGGTATGTCTACCAAAATTTATGGCACTTTTACCTTTGCACAAGGATCAAAAATTCAGGCAATTAGGCACGTGATTACACCAACAATCTCCTTTTCATACCATCCCGATTTTTCAACTCCTTACTGGGGGTACTACCGTACCGTACAGTCGGATACTACAGGAAGGACTCAAAAATACTCCATCTTTCAAAACGGAATTCTTGGTGGCCCGAGTGCTTCTAGGTCGGGTTCTATCGGATTTGGCTTGTCCAATATTTTGGAGATGAAGGTTAAGAGCGATCGCGATTCTACTCAAAAGACTAGAAAAATAAGTATTCTGGATAATTTACAGATATCCTCATCCTATAATCTGTTGGCCGACTCCTTGAACTTGGCTCCATTTAACTTCTCGGGAAGGGTAACGCTTTCCAAAAAATTTGCCTTGAATTTTGGTGGGGTTATTAACCCTTATGCACTGAGCCAACAAGGTCAGGTGATAAACAAGTGGATGTATAGGGAAACAGGGAAGTTGGGGCGTTTGACAAATTTCACCACCTCGTTTAACCTTTCTTTCCAAAGTGATGCAGCTCCAGGAGGTGCAGCAAAGAATGAGGAGGGAACATCACCAGTTGTAGAGACGTTCCAGAACCAGTATGGTGAAAATAATACACCCTATGGCATTCCACAGTCAGGGTATGTGGACTTTTCGGTTCCTTGGAATATTAGCTTTAACTATAACTTAAGCTACTCCAAGCCTGGGTTTACCTCAACACTGAACCAAACGGTAAACTTTTCTGGAGGATTAAGCCTTACACCAAAGTGGAAAATCACCTACTCCTCAGGTTGGGATTTTAAAACGAACCAGATTACCTACACCTCAATGGGAATCAACCGAGATTTGCACTGTTGGGAAATGTCGTTTACCTGGATTCCGCTTGGACCACGTCAAAGCTACAGCTTCCGAATTAATGTGAAGTCTGGACTTCTGCGTGACCTTAAGTATGACAAGCGTAAGTCGTGGACCGACAATCTCGACCAGCAGTTTTAGCAGAGGGTTATCCAGTTGTGAAGCATTAGTTTTCCTTCAGGTGTGAGGATTGACTCAGGGTGGAACTGTAATCCTCTAATGTTATAGTTTTGATGGCTAAATGCCATGTTTACCCCTCCATCCCTTGCCGTGGAACGAAGAGTTGGTGCGAGGGAGTTTTCCATAATGCCCCAGGAATGGTAACGTGCGCTTTGGAAGTTTTTGGGAACATCCTGAAAAATGGCGTCGTAGTTGTTGGTAAGTGTTGTCATCCGGCTTACTCCGTGTGTAATGACCTCCAAATTTTGTGGTATGGAGTCAAAATGTGCTCCAATGAGCTGATGGCCCAAGCAAATGCCAAGAAAGGCTTTTTTGTCCTTATAGAGGTCAACAATTTGGTGTAGTAGGGGGTATTCGCTCACATGGCCAGGACCAGGCGAGAGCACAATTCTGTCAAACCGTTCTGGAATTGTGATATCAACGGAGTCGTAAGGAACCACTGTTACCTCCTCTGCTAGCTCCTCAAAATAGTGTTGAAGGTTAAATGTAAAGGAGTCGCGACAGTCGATAATCAAAATATTCATTGGAGAAGCAATAGTTGCCGGGGTTGAGGGTTTTCGTTAAATTTGGTGGCAAATATAGCGCATTACAACAAGTTTCATCTTAATAAATTAGACATGAAGAAAATTATCCACACTGACTTAGCCCCAAAAGCGGTTGGGCCATACAGCCAAGCAGTTGAAGTTAATGGAACGCTTTACATCTCCGGCCAAATTCCGCTTAACCCAGAAACGGGCAAGGTGGTTGAAGGCGGGATTAAGGAGCAAACCGATCAGGTATTCAAGAATATTGCCGCCATTTTACAGGCTGCCGGTTATACTCTCGACAATGTGGTAAAGGCAACGGTTCTGTTGAGCGATATGGACAATTTTGCCGCCATGAACGAGGTGTATGCAAAATACTTTACCAAGGATATGCCCGCTCGCGCCGCCTATGGGGTTGTTAAGCTGCCTTTGGGAGTAATGGTTGAAATTGAGACCGTGGCTGTGAAGTAGGGGAGGTGCTTCCCTTTGAAGGAAATAAAAAAGGGCTCTTTTGGAGCCCTTTTCTTATGTAGTGTAGAGAGAAATTACTCTGATACAATTTCCAGTTGAATGTCAACCTTAACTTCTTTGTGCAGCTTAATGGTGGCAACATACTTACCGATCTCCTTAATCTGGTCCTCAACAAGAGTGATGTGCTTCCTGTCGATGTTAAAGCCTTTGGCCTCCAGTGCCTCGGCAACCTGAATGGTGTTAATCGATCCGTAAATCTTACCGGTAGAGCTGGTCTTGGTAGAAATGGTAAGGCTTACTCCCTCTAACTTCTTCGAAATTTCGAGAGCATCGTCCTTAATCTTCTCTTCCTTGTGTGCCCGTTGGCGAAGATTTTCGGCATGTACCTTTTTGGCTGAAGCCGTAGCGAAAATTGCAAAACCTTGAGGAACTAGGTAGTTATTTGCATAACCATCCTTTACCTTTACAATATCGTCTTTTTGGCCCAAGTTGGCCACATCTTGCTTAAGAATTACTTCCATGGTAGATCCTCCAATTTTCTTATTTCAACAAATCGGTTACGAATGGCAGTAATGCCAAGTGACGAGCTCTTTTTACAGCTTGGGCAACCTTTTTTTGATACTTCAAAGAGGTACCGGTTAGGCGACGAGGAAGAATTTTACCCTGCTCATTTAAAAATTTCTTGAGAAACTCAGGATCTTTGTAATCAACATACTTGATCTTGTTTTTCTTGAAACGGCAGTATTTCTTCTTTTTAACTTCTACCGTTGGCGGGGTGAGGTATCTGATTTCTGAATTGTTCTGGCTCATGGCTTATTCCTCCATCTTTTTTTCCTGTTTGTTCGCACGTTTCTTCTCGCTGTACTCAACGGCATACTTATCCATTCTAAAGGTTAGAAAACGGATGATGCGCTCGTCGCGACGATACTGAACTTCCAGAGTATCGATTAGTTGGCCGGGAGCTTTGAACTCTATCATGTGATAGAATCCAGTCGATTTTTTTTGGATAGGGTAAGCCAGCTTGCGGAGGCCCCAGTCCTCCTCGTGTACTATCTCCCCACCGTTCTCGGTGATTACACCGCGGAATTTTGTCACCAACTCCTTCAGCTGCCCATCGGAGAGCACTGGAGTGGCAATGAAAACGGTTTCGTACTGATTCAACATAGCTATTTAGCGTTTAAATGATTAAATAACAGCGTGCAAAAGTAGTGCTTTTTCCCTTAAATGCAAACAATGGTAAAACATTTATGCCCACCTTTTACAGTTTTTACCTACTTTTGTGCAAAACAGAAAATGTGAAAGTTTGTAACTGTTACGATGTCACCAAGGCTCAACTAATACGGGCAATTCAGAAGTATTCCATTGATACAATTACCGACCTTCAGAATGCGACTAAGGCCTCCACGGGGTGTGGTAGGTGCAAGAGCGTAGTGAAGGATATCCTAAATCAAGAGATGGAAAAGCAGCGGCAGAGAGTTCAGCAGCTGCGACTACCTTTTTAGTCGTTAATAGGCCTTAGAATATTGAGCAATTGAGTCATTCCTGCGGCCTTTTCCCTATACCCAATTTTCTTATACGAGGCTATTAGGTGCTCCGCAAACTTTATCAGGGTTTGCACATTACTACATGGCTGGTAGTATTCCTCCATCTTTTCCACGTTTAGCTGCTCAAGGTAGTGGTCAATCTCCTTGAAGCTGAGAACGGAACCTTTGTTGTAAGGGTTGATGTAGAACAGAACTTTACTGTTCGCTGTTGCGGCTCCTTCCTGCTCCGAATACAAGGTATCTTTATAGGCCAATACAAAGTTGCGAGGAAGGTTGACGCCATATATTGGCAAGCCCAGCTGTTGGGCAATACCGGCGTAGATTATTGCTAATGAATATGGATTTCCTCTCTTGGTTTCAACTACCTGGTGAACAAAGGAGCTTTGCAGGGAGAATATGTTGGAAGAGTGGTTGGCAAATCCATGGACATCGAAGAGGATATAGTTAATTACCTTAACCTTTTCCAGCGCCGTTAGATTCTTATTGAGTTCCAACCATACGTCCTTCTTAATCTTTTCGGTTATTTCAGTAATATGGTTTCTATCCAGTTCCGGGTATTGTAGTCGGCTAATCCAGTAAGCACCATCTAGAAGATCCAGCTTAAGGCTGTTAGCCCAATCTGCCAGTCCTTTGTGGGTTGTTTCTGTTTGGATAAGGCTAACGAGCTCTTCAATTCTGTCTTGAACCAACGGATTTAGCGAAGTTTCCCACGCCTCTTCTAGCATGGGAATAACCTCTTCGCCCTGGCCAAGAAGTCTTTCTGATACATGGCGAAAGATTTCACGGTCAGGGTCATCAAGAAGTGTCAATAATGCCTTAAGTTGGTTCGTTTCCATTGCTACTTGGCAACAATGCTCTCAAGCACGTTTTCTACCAGTGTTTTAATCGATGGCTTATAGTCGTCGAAGGCTGCCTTGGTTACTCTGTTTGCAATAATTGCACACATGGTAACGGCTTGGTGTCCCAATAGCTTGGAAAGACCAGCAATGGCAGAACTCTCCATTTCGAAATTGGTTATCTTTCTTCCGTTATACCGGAACGATTCAATTTTCTCGTTAAGCTCGGCATCGGCAAGGGGGAGGCGCAAAACGCGTCCTTGTGGGCCGTAGAAACCCGGTGCTGAAATGGTTACTCCCTGAATGGTAAACGACTTCATCTTCTCGCAGAGAATAGGCGAAGCTTCTACAAAGTAGGGCTTAGCGCACTGGTCGTTCCACTGAGTGTAGTCAATGAAGGCCTTCTCCATGGCTAGGTCGCAAACCTCGTTCCGGCGAGCGTAGAAGTTGAGCAAACCATCAAATCCAATGGACATCTGGGAAAGAACAAATGAGCCCACAGGAATGTCACCCTGAAGTGCACCCGATGTGCCAATACGGATGAGGTTAAGGCTGGTATGGGTCGACTTAACGGTACGTTCCTTCAGGTCGATGTTGGCTAGTGCATCGAGTTCGTTTACAACAATATCAATGTTGTCGGTTCCAATTCCGGTAGAGAGTACGGTGATGCGTTTTCCCTTGTAGTAGCCTGTTTTGGTCACAAATTCTCGGTTACTCCGGCTGCAGTCAATTTTGTCGAAGTAGCTGGCTACCAAATCCACTCTACCTGGATCGCCAACTAGAATAACATCTTTCGCAAGGTCCTCGGGTAGCATGTGTAGGTGAAATACACTTCCATCTTTGTTGATAATGAGCTCTGATGGTTCAATTATTCGCATAACTTTATAATTTAAGACAAGCAGCAAATATAGAGATTCGATTTTATAGTTCTAGGAATAACTACATATTTAATGATTAATTTCACGATTAAGAGAATTTAGCTGGTAAATTTTGGTGCCATATTTTCGTGGTTGTATTACTTTTGTAAAAAATATCGAATAATGATACAACGAGTTCAAACGCTTTATCTTCTTTGTGTAGCAGCCCTGCTCTCTTTTTGGTTTCACATGCCGCTGGGTAAATTTTTGTATGAAGGCAACGAATATTTGTTTCGGTTAACCAGCATCTCCTCTCTGAATCCAGATGCAGACAAGCTAATGGCAAAAACTTGGCCTCTGCTGGTTTTAACCATTTTGACGGTTGTGATTGCACTCGTAACTATCTTTTTCTACAAAAAGCGGATGATTCAAATTCGGCTTTCGGTATTTAATTTTATTCTGCTGATTGGTCTTGAAGGATTGTGGGGGTATTACATGTATCAGGTTAAAAGTGCACTTAACGTTCCTGCCAACTTTTCCATAATAGACATTTTCCCAATTGTTGCTGCATTCTTTACCTTCATGGCGCTGCGTAGAATTGCTCGCGATGAGGCGATTGTTCGTTCAATGGATAGATTACGCTAGTTAACATTTCTTAGAATATTCCGATGCTTATGGGCATTCGATAAAAATAGATGGGGTCTTCAGTGTGAAGGCCCTTTTTTATGTATTCATGGGCACTATTGGAAGCCATTGGCCTATCTCAACACGCAATTAATTTATGCATAAAGAGACGCACAGATGTGCGTCTCTACATAAGTTTGAATTCGATACCTTTTTTTTATCGTTTCTAGATAAATTCGAAGTGCTCTTGGTCGGTAATCTTTTCACAGTAGTAGCACCGTAGCGATACCTCCTCCTTCGATTCGATGGTGAATTTCTGCTTCACCCGGTCGTTGTTGGTTATGCACTTGGGGTTTACGCATTTGATAATTCCTTCCACCACGGATGGGAGTTCAACCTCCTTCTTTTCAACCACCTCGTATCCCTTTATGATGTTGAGCTTGGCCGATGGGGCTACCAGCGATATCTTGTTGATATCGGCATTCTCAAAATACTTGTCCGCAATTTTCACGATGGCCTTTTTACCTAAGCGCTTGCTGTCGAGGTTGGTGCCAAAGGTAATTTGGTTGGTGCAGTGGTCAAGCCCCAAAATGTTGATTACGTTGAATAGGCTATGTGCTGGAATATGGTCAATTACTGTTCCGTTTTCAATAGCGCTTACGCTAAGCTGTTTTTGCTGTTTCATGGCAGTATGTTTTACTTGAAAGTAAGTTATTTTTTAAGTCCCAAAATGTAGCACATAATGGCCATTCGGGTGTAAACCCCATTTAGCGCTTGGGTAAAATAGTAGGCTTTTGGGTTGGGGTCAACGTCCTCGTTAATCTCATTTACCCTCGGCAGTGGATGCAGCACGCGCATATTGTCCTTGGAGCCTTCCAGCATTTTATTCTTGAGGATGTAGGCATTCTTTACCTTTTCGTACTCTATGGGGTCGGAGAAGCGCTCCTTTTGAACGCGGGTCATGTAAACAATATCTGCATGCTTTATGTATTCAGCAAGGTCGGTCTGTTCGTTGTACTTAATGCCCAGCTTATCGAGGTAGAGCTTGTATTCCATTGGCATTCTAAGCTCAGCGGGGGATATAAAGGTAAAGGTGGGGTTGAAGTGAGTGAGGGCCATGAGCAGGGAGTGAACGGTGCGGCCATACTTCAAGTCACCAACCATTACTATATTGAGGTTGTTTAGCGTGCCCTGCGTTTTCCTGATGGAGTACAGGTCGAGCAGCGTTTGGGTGGGGTGCTGGTTGGCTCCATCACCGGCATTAATAATGGGAACTCTGGAAACCTCGCTGGCAAACCGTGCACTACCTTCTATGGGGTTGCGCATTACGATGAGGTCCGAGTAGTTGGCCACCGTCATAATGGTGTCCTTAAGCGTTTCACCCTTCGATACGCTGGAGGTGCCCGCTTCTGTAAATCCGATTACCCTACCACCAAGCCGATTAATGGCACTTTCGAAGCTTAGCCTTGTTCTGGTAGAGGGTTCAAAAAACAGGGTTGCCACCACAAAGCCTTCGAGCAGCTTCTGGTTGGGGTTCTTTTCAAATTCTTCGGCCAAGTCGAGGATTTTGATGTACTCCTCCTTGGTGAAATCGGTGATTGAAACCAGGCTCTTACTTTTCATTTTTGAACGTATTAGGGTAATTACTCTATTCTAATAATGCTATGGATATCATCTCCTTTCCAGAAAGTCGCTCCTCCAGCTGGGCCGATAAGCTCTGCCTTATCTCCAGCACCATTTGGCAGCTAAGGCCCATTTCTTGGCTTACAATGGTGGGCGACAGCTCCTTTACCGCCTTCATCACGTCGTTCATGGCAACGTATTCAAACTTCACCTCAAACCTATCATTTACTGTTCTCTCTACAATTTCTGCTTCACTTATGGCTTGCCGTGTTGCCTCCTTGTAGGCATTAATTAACCCCGGAACGCCCAACTTTGTTCCACCGTAGTAGCGGACTACTATGGCTAGCACATTGGTGATTTCCGCAGAGAGCAGCTGGTTGAGAATGGGCTTGCCCGCCGAACCAGATGGCTCACCATCGTCGTTGGCACGGTAATTTTCACCTGTTGGTCCAAAACGATATGCGTAGCAGTGATGAGTGGCGTCGTAGTATTGCTTTTTAACTGTATGCAAAATGGCTTTTGCCTCCTCTTCATTTTGAATGGGATGGAGCAGGCCAATGAATTTACTTCCTCTATCGCGAAAATTTCCATCCGGTTCGGTGGCCGCTGCTATGGTTTTGTAGGTATCGTCGGTCATGGTACGAGGTAGGTTAGGAGGTAGAGGGCAACTATGGCCAAAACAATTCCACCAATATTTACCATTGTGTATTTCTCTTTAAACACGAAGCGTCCAATAGCTGAGCTGCAGAGCACAATGCCAATGTTGTTTACGCCGATGAGCGTGGAGCTGTCCAGAAACCCAAACTTTGTGGAGTAGTTGAGCATTCCTATGAAAAAGTAGGCCGAACCGAAGTTTGCAGCACCTAAGGCCAATCCTAATCCTAGCGTTTTTAGTTCTAGGAAGCCACGACGGTTTTCTCTACTGCGAAGCACTAGGATAAAACCAATGGTGCAGGCTGTTCCAAAGAGAAGGGTTAGGAAGATGGGCTTAAGCTCATCGCTCACAAACTTTGCCTGCGAAAACTTCATGAGCGAATCAATCAGCCCCATGCCAAAGAAGAGGATGATGGGGAACCACAGCTTCCGGTTGCTCTTTTCCTTTTTGGAAGGGTAGCTGCTCAGGAGCAGGGCAGTTATGGCCAAAATAAACCCCGATAGCTTTATCGGGGTTAGCTTATCGTTGGGTTCAATGGCGAGCGATAGCAGTATGGGGAAAATGACCGACATCTTCGTCGCAATGGTGGTGGGGGCAATACCCGCCAGCTGCGTGCTTTGGGCCACTATAAAAAAGAGGCCGATAAAGAGAATGCCTAATCCTAGGGCAAATGCAATCCATTCGTATCCAGTAGATTGAAGTGAAATTTGCGATTTATCGGCCAAAAAAAAACCGAGCAATGTTGCTACGGCGTAGTTGAGGGCAATAATGGGGAGACTTTTTACTTGAAGCTTCTCCGAAAGCTTGAAAATCACCAGAATTGTGGTTGATGATAGTATGCTAAGCAGCAACAGAACCATTACTCAATGTTTACGCAAAGTTATGGAAAAATTGGCCCCCACCAAATATAGTGAAGGCTTTTTTAGAACTAATTAATGTGAGTTCGATATAAGAGAACGCAATTTTATTTTTGTTTTGCTGAAAATTCACCCGATACAATAGTTTGCATTTGTCGTTTTGTGTTTGGTTCTGTAGTGACATTGTTCCTATACTACAACCCCGATGTGAATTGCAAACCACATTCCTTTTACTCTTCCACTTTTTGCTTGCCCAAAAAGTGGAGGAAAAAGGGCATCCTGCCTGCTCGCCGACCCTTTTCGGCCTTGTGAGCTAAAACGGCGAAACTAGCTACGCTGAGCTCACTGCGTTCGGTTCGCTCCGCTCGAACAGCCGCCGTTTTTACGCTCCCTTCGGCCTATGGGGCCCCGGCTGCGCAGGCTAGGGCGTTCGGTATGCAACTGTATTCAAGCAAGGCTTAAGACAATAGTTAATTCGACAAGTGGTAATTTTTTATATTTCTTAAAACTATGTTTATGACAACATATTGTCAATGCCTATAGCTATCGACCAAAGAGCCCAACCATCTTTTTCCCTGAGGAGGAGGCAAATCCACGAAACATCCCCGGGGTATTAAAGTCGGTAACGATATTCCCTTGCCTATCGAGGGCAATTACGCCGCCTTCGGCACCAATGGGCTTTAGCGTTTTCCAAATCATTTGCGAAACGGCATCCTTCAAATCCACATCGCGATACTCCACCATTGCCGCAATGCTTCGGGCAACGGTGTTGCGAATAAAGAACTCCCCATGCCCAGTGCACGAAATGGCGCAGGCGCTGTTGCTTGCGTAGGTTCCGGCACCAACAATGGGGGAGTCGCCAATTCTTCCGGGTAGCTTCATAGTCATGCCACCCGTGGAGGTTGCGGCCGCTAAGTTTCCGTTCATGTCGAGGGCCACGCAGCCCACTGTTCCGTGCTTTTCAGTTGGAGGAATTTGCTTGGCCTTAAGGTAGCTCTGCCAGCTTCTTTCGGTGAAGAAGTAGGAGGAGTCCACCATCTCAATGCCGTTGGCACGTGCAAAGTTGGAGGCTCCTGCACCGGCAAGCAGCACGGCACCCGACTTCTCCATAACCGCTCTGGCGGCTTTAATGGGATTCTTAATATCGCCTACTCCGGCCACGGCGCCCGACTCCAGCGTTTTTCCATCCATAATGCAGGCATCGAGCTCATTCTTACCGGCGGAGGTGAATACGGCACCCTTGCCTGCGTTAAAGTGCGGATTGTTCTCAAGATAAATTACCACCTGCTCCACCGCATCGAGGCTGGTTCCACCCTTAGAAAGGATATCGGCACCAATGGCTAGGGCTGAATCCAGCGCGGCCTTGTAGACTAGCGAGTCGGCGCCTAGCTTCTCGGGGGTGATGTTTCCTGCACCACCGTGAATGGCAATGGCCCACTTTTCCTGTGCTGGCAAAATGGTTGCCGTGGCTATGGCAAATGCAAATAGAAGAACCCTTTTCATGGCTTTATAGATTAGGTTTTACTTTGCTTGCATGGCGTAAAGCATGGCAATTTCCTCCTGCCAAATGGTTTCGTCGGGCGTTTCCAGAATGAGCGGAATGTTGTCGAACCGCGAATCCTTCATAATATACTTAAAGGTGTCGATGCCCAGAAAACCCTTGCCGATGCTATCGTGCCGGTCGACCCGGGAGGCGAACTCCTTTTTGCTATCGTTGATGTGCATCCCCTTCAGGTATTTAAATCCAACGGTTTCGTTGAACCGCTGAAAAACTTCGTTGAACTCCCCTTGCTCCTTGAGGTTGTATCCGGCGGTGAAGGCGTGGCAGGTATCGATGCACACGCCAACGCGGGTTTTGTCCTCCACTTTGTCGATAATGTGGCGCAGCTGCTCAAAGGTGTGGCCAACGTTGGTGCCTTGCCCGGCGGTGTTCTCAATTACGGCAATCACCCCCTTGGTTTTGGAAAGGGTAATGTTGATGGATTCGGCCACCAAGTCGAGGCACGCCTCTAGGCTTATTTGGTTGAGGTGGCTGCCGGGGTGAAAGTTGAGCCGGTCGAGACCCAGCTGTTCGCACCGCTGCATCTCGTCGAGGAAGGCCTCCCTCGATTTCTCCAGCGCCTCCTTCTCGGGATGGCCCAAATTTATGAGGTAGCTGTCGTGCGGCAGGATGTGCTCGGGCTTAAATCCCAGCTCCTTGCACGCCTTCTTGAAGTTGTCGATGCTGGTCTGCGTGAGCGGTGCCGATTTCCACTGACGTTGATTTTTGGTGAATAGGGCGAAGGCCTTTGCCCCAATGGCTGCGGCATTGCGTGGTGCATTCTCCACACCACCCGAAGCGCTTACGTGTGCTCCAATGTATTTCATGGCTCCAATTTTTTAAGCTGTAACATCACAATTGTGATACTTGCTAAAGATACAGCTAATGTAAAATTGTAGGAGAGAAATGGAAGCCGTTTTTGGTGAAATCAAAAATTGGGTGAGCTATTTTATTGAATAACAGAATCTAGCGAGTAGAATACTTGGAGTTGAACGCCAACTCCTCGTTCATTCCACGAGGCCAATGCATGTCTAGTATTGCCAAAATCGTAAAGGAATATGCGTAGTGGAACAACTTGATCCTTTTCGAATACCTTGATACTATTCAAAAAAGAGTAACCAATAGTTCCCCTTACAAAGATGTTACCCACTATCTTTTTTTGGTAAAAGAACCCAAGTTCGGCTTGCTTTGTGTCCACATAGCGTTCGCCTTTACTCTCCGATAAACGAAAAGATGACGTGCTTGCCATTATGGATGTGCCTATCTGATTATCTTTATTTATTACCCAGGTTAAATTTGGTTTGAATGGCAGAACTCCTGATAAAATAAGCCTTGGCCCAAGGGGAATGACTGCTTGGTAAAATGGGCTAACTTGAAATCCGTAGAATTGCTTCGACATACCAATTCCAAAAGAGTTGGTTAGGCCAGTTGAGCTGGTATGAGCTATTCGTACAGCAGAGTTGAAGCAGAAATTGTTGACCGAAAACCTTAGGTAATCGGAGCTTAAGGATGGAGCAAAAATAATGCTGAGCTTATAATTGTTATTCAACTTCCAAAGCATGAGAATGGGGACAGCAATCTTGTGTAGGTTTTTGATGCTGATGGAGTCGGAGGGGAGATTATTCCCATAGTAGGCGTAGTTGATTCCTGCTACAAGCATCTTCTGTTGAAAGCGATGAATTGGAAGAATGAATCCCCCACCAACGTTCAGAAAGGAAGCACCATCGCTGTTTCGTGGATGTATGTAATTAATGGATAATTCCAACGGTTTGGGCTGAGCATGCACATTAGTTTTTACAATTATGAAGAGTGAGAGGAGAAGGAGTATGCATTTCATTTCAGCAGTATTTAGATTGTGAAATTAAAGTATTATTGATTCAAGATTAGCCCATCCTTCATTTCTATGGTTCTGTCAGTGTTTCTGGCAAAATCGTTATCGTGGGTAACGCATATAATGGTTTGCCCGTAGGTTTTTGCCAGCTCTTTGAAGATGTCTTGCACAGCGCGGGCATTCTTTGAGTCAAGATTTCCGGTGGGTTCATCGCCCATTATTACAGATGGGTTGTTAATTAAAGCTCGGGCTATGGCCACCCTCTGTTGCTGACCACCCGATAGCTTGTTTGCCTTTTTCAAGGCCTGTTCCTCTAAGTCCAGTAATCGTAGGCTTTCATAGGCTCTGTGTTCAATTTCTTCCGGAGAGTATTTACCCAGCTTAAGGGCTGGCAGCATCACGTTCTGAAGTGACGAAAACTCAGGAAGTAGGTAGTGAAATTGGAAAACAAACCCGATGTGTTCGTTTCTAAAAGTTGCCAGCTGATTCTGCGTATTTCCAGTAAGCGTATTTCCATTGATTTCAAGTGAGCCCTCATAGTCTGTGTCCATGGTGGAAAGCACATACAGAAGAGTCGATTTTCCAGAGCCTGACTTACCAATTATTGAGAGAAATTCACCTCTTTTTACGTCGAACGAAACTCCTTTTAGGACCTGAAATGTATTGGGGTCGTAGAAATACTTAATCAGATTTCTGACCTTTAATGAATAGTTTTCCATGTTAACCACGAATTATGATGACTGGGTCGATTTTTGATGCTTTGCGTGCAGGCAGGTAACCTGCGAATAGGGTTGTGACAATGCCAAACACCACTGCCAGAACAAAATCCTTCGTGTGGTATTGGATGGGAAGTGTGGTAAGACCGGCAATTCGAAAGGGAACCTGATTAACCAACGATGAAACGCCATATCCCAAGAATATGCCAACGATTCCACCTACGAAACCAATGGCTGTGGCCTGCATCAGAAATATTACTTTAATATCGCCTCCAGAAAACCCCATCGCCTTGAGAATGGCAATCTCCTTAATTTTCTCATTGATGGTCATATTCATGATGTTGTAGATGCCAAAACCGGCAACCAGCAAAATGGTAAGCGACACTGCAATGGCAATAATGTTTCGAAGCTGGGAGGCGGCTACCAGCTGTTGGCTGGCCATTTGCCACGACTCAATTTGGTAAGGAACGAAAGGGGCAATTTTCTTGATAAGCTGAGCCGTTTCATCTCTTTTGCTGATATTTGCCAAAACATCGCTTGCATAGTCATAGTTCTTGCTCAGCAGCTGGCGGGCGGAGGCAATGTTGATATAGGCTTTCGATTTGTCTACCTCCTTTACCGAAGTTTCGATTATACCTACTACAACATAGTTTTTGGAGACACCATCGGATGTTAGAATATTGATGTTGTCGTTTAACTTGACGCCCATATTTTCTGCAAGAATCTTCCCCAGAATTATCCCCGATTTTTGAAATATTAAATCGTTCCAATTCCCTTCCACAATGTTTTTTGAGCTGCCGAATAGCTTATCCTCGTTGGCAACCTCCACACCTGAAATGGTGCCATTCAACTTTTTTGAGCCACTTCTAAAAAATACGCTGAAGTTTAGCTGGCGTGTAATGCTTGTTACCTCCTTGTATTTTTGGAGCAACGACACTATTTCCGAAGAGTTCTTTATGCCGTCGGTATACTGAATGCTTTTCCTATTTCTGATGTTGAATACCGTGTTTTGTGTGCTGAAAAAGTTTTCTACTGGATTGAAGGCGCTGTTATTGTCCTCATTATATATTCTTATGTGGGCTAGTGCACTGAATGCGAGGCTGTCCTGAGCGTTGTTTACCCCATTCATGAAGCTGTTCATGAATATGTACATCGACACGCCAAAGGTTACCCCCAGCACGGCAACAACGGTTTGCCATATTCTGGACGATAGATGCACGTGGGCAATTTGCCTATTGACCGATTTTTTCATACATCTCCAATTTAGTTGGGTAATACAATGGTGGTGTTTTCGTCAAGTCCTTTCAGTATTTCGGTCCACTGGGTAGTTTTTATACCTACTGTTACCTCCACCTTTTTTCTGCCATCTGCTATCATCACATTGTTGTTTGGAAGTAGGTAGTTAGAAGGGATGACAAGGGCATCTCTCTTTTGCTGAATTACAATGTTGGCCTGAAGTTGCGTCCCCGATTTAATGCTCATTATTGGCTCAATAAACCGTGCTTCGGCAACAAAGGATTGCTCTTGGGTATCGAACGAGGGATAGATTTTCGAAATAATAGCCTGATATCCTCTGTTCTTCTCGGTGTTTAACTCAATGTAAACTTCCTGTCCCAACCTTATTTTATTGATGTCCTCCTCGGAAATAAAGAGCTTCGCTATAAAGGCACCAGAGCCAATTTCGGCAACGGTTTCACCCTTTTTTACCAGCTCTCCATCCTTCTTAAATTTTTGAAGAACGGTTCCATCAACAGCACTACTCAACGTATAGTAGGAGCTGGTGCTCTGTTGCGATACAAGGCTGGCCTTTGCCCTTATCAGGTCGAGGTTTAGATTCTTTTTTGTGTCTGCAATTTGACTTTCAACGGCTTGTAGCTCCTGTTGTGAATTATCAAAGGAGAGCTTTGCCCTGTCGTAGTCGGCTTGGGAAACGGCATTTGAGCTAACCAGATTTTGATACCGCCTAAAGTTCAGGGAGTCGGTCAATAGCTTGTTTTTTGCCTGAATAAGCTGGGCATTTAGCTGCATTAGCACTGCAGAGTTGGGGCTTGAATTGCTTAGGGCATAACGGTAGTTTGCCTCGGCACTTTCGAGCTGCACCTTTTGAGCATCATCGTATATGTGGAAGAGTGGCTGCCCTTTGCTTACCTTATCTCCTTCCTCCACAAATGATTTTACCAGATATCCTTCCGACTGGGAGGTGACCATGTAATCGTTATCCGTAACTATGCTGCCGCTGGCAAATACCGCATCAACAATATCTTTGCGCTGTGGCGTGGTTCTTTCCTGCTGATTGCATCCTGCTAGCGCTATAATGCCTACAATGCAATACTTTATAATTTTGCTATTCATGGCGTTGTTATTTTTTCCGTGCTTCAATTGTTGCTTTGTTTATGAGGTAATCCGATAGCCGGTTGAGATACTGGCTTTCTGCTCCGAGATAATCATCGAACACCTTTAGGTATTCATCCAGGCTGATTAGCCCTTGGGCATACTTTTGTGCTGCCAGTGAAATGCTGCTACCCAATATTTTGTAGGATTCTGTTGCTGCCTGTGCCCTGTAGATGGAGGTGTAGTAACCATTCAGTAGCGTGCTATCGTTTATGGCCGATTTCCTTACTTCATTCTGAAGTCCCTTTTCGGCAATGCTTCTCGATATTTTTGCTGCGCTGTACTGCGATTTGTTCGAAAATCCGGTGAATAGGGGAACCGATATGGATAACCCAAAATACTTGCTGGGCATCCAGTCGGCGGATTTCAGCGACAGGTCGAAGTTGCTCTGATACTGGGTGCCTCCAAAATAGTGGGAGACATCAATCTTGGGCGCAAATCTGGCTATCGCCTTTTTTTGCTCATAGCGGGCAATCTCCGCTTGTAACCGGTATGGCTCGGTGTAAACCGTGTTGGAGGCAACAGCGCTAATGTTATCGGTGGTGCCAATAACCGTGGTTTCAACCTTCTCCTGCAGCAGTAGGGTATCATCTACGGAGAGCCCTAGGAGTATTTTAAGGTTGTTTATGTATTCCTGCTGGTATTGCTTGCTCTGCTCCAGCTGCTCCAGTACGTTGTTTCGGTTTATTTTGGCTTGATTCAGCGTTAGCGCATCAATAATACCTTGGTTGAACCGGTCGGTGGAGAGGTAAAGCATGGAATCGGCTATTTCCAAGTCTCTACTTCCAATGGTTACCGCCTCCATAGCCGTAAGGGTGGCATAGTATGTTTGGGCTACCTGCTCCTTTAGTGTCTGCTCGTAGTAATCCTTTTCTGCACTTTGGAGTGCTACGTTGGTTTTAGCAATTTTATACTGGTACATCGATTGCCAGTCGAGAATGGTTTTGCTGATGGATACACCTCCGTTATAGGTGTAATTCTGCCCAAACTTGAGGTAAACGGTTTCCCCTGGCTTTCCCACCAGTTCCCCCGGAACGGGAGATTGGGCAATGTCGATGTTTCGTTGTCCGGCAAAGCTTAAACCAACCTTGGGGTAGAGGTAGCTGATGGCGTTTCTCTTGTCCTGTATGGCTTGCTTAATCTTGAGCTGGTAAATGGCGCTTTCCGGATTGTTCGAAAGGGCATAGCTCCATACTTCGTTGAGTGATGCAAAGGTGTGCTGCGCATGCAGAGCCGAAACGTTGGCACAGAGGAATGCAGCCGCCAGTAATGCTATCTTCTTCATTCTTTTGTCCACGTTTTTGTTCTGGAAAATCCGCTTTTGGTTACCGTTATCTCAAGGTTTCCATTGTTTAAAAGCGTCATGGAGCAATCGGCATACATTCCTCTACGGGGTGCGTATATGGTGCCGTTACTCCATTGGTTGTTGGTGTATTTTAAACCGGTAATAATGGTGAGACCAAGGATTTTTTGCCCCCTTTTTGCTGGGGCTGGATTGTTTTTGTCGAGAAATGGTTTGCCCTCGCTATTGTTGGGTTTGGCAAGCCAGATAATTTTACCGGAGTAGGAGTTGCCCGTTTTGAAGATTTCTACCTTGGTGGTTTGGTCCTCATTCATCCAAATGCCCACAATTCTGTCCGCCTGATTTTGTGCCAGTGCGCTAAGGTGGGTAAGAATGGCAAGGAGTGGAATTAAAAGTAATCGTTTCATTTTCTTTGCACATTTATGTTTACAGTGCAAAGATGAGCCGATTGGGGAGGGCTATAAACGAAAAGGTTGGTGGATTGAACAAAAGGGGGGATGAGCTGAACAGCGCCTACGGCTGTTCTACCCAGCTCATGAAATCGGACACCTTAAGGCGGCTAACTACGAGCGATTCGTTTACCTTGAGCTGCGTCTTAATAACCACCTTTCGGTTGAAGTAGGGTTGTATCTCCTTAATGGCGGTTCTGTTGATTAGCGCCTGCCTGCTAATCCGGTAAAACTGGTGCGGGTCTACCTCGCTTTCCACATCCGACATGGGCTTGAATAGGGCATACTTTTGGTTATCGAAGGTGTAGGCGTACACAATTTCGGTATCTACCAGAAATAGCGCAATATTGCTTACCGATACAGGAATGTAGCTCTCCTTGAAGCGAACTAGTATGGATGTTTTGTAGCTGCTCTTGCTCTGTAGGGCGTTTTTTACCATGTTCAGAATGGATAGCTCGGGGGCGATGGCCTGCTTAAGGCTTTCCAGCTTAAGAAAAGCCGCTGCAATATCATCCTCCTTAATGGGCTTTAGAATGTACTCAATGCCGTTGGTTTTAAACGCCTGAAGCGTATACTGGTCGTAGGCGGTGCAGAAAACCACCGGGCACTTTACCTTCACCCGTGGGAATATTTCGAAGCTTAGGCCATCGGCCAGCTGGATGTCCATAAAGATAAGGTCGGGTAGGTTTGCCTCGTTGGACAGCAATTGAACCGATTGCTCCACACTTTCGGCAATACCCTGTATTTGGGCGTCGGGCTTGATTTGAAGGATTATCTCCTGCAGCACGCTTGCCGTTTGTGGCTCATCTTCTACAATCAGTATTTTCATGCTTCCAACAGCTTTATCTTAACGCGGAATACGGTGTCGTCCGAAAAAACAAATATACCATCGGGATGGCCGAGAAGGGTATAGCGCTGTACCAAATTTTGCAGCCCATAGCCCGACTGCTCTCCCGACGACAGCTTTGGCTGGAGGTTATTCTCCACGGTGATGCTCACGCCATCGGTGTTGAATATTTTTATGGTGAGCGGTTTTTCCTTCGAAATAATGTTGTGCTTGATGCAGTTTTCCAGCAGCAGCTGTAGACTGAAGGTGGGGAGCTTAAGCTGCATCATGCATTCCGGTATGTCGATATTTATGGCGAGCATCTTTTCGAACCGGGCAAAAAGCATGTAGGAGTAGTCGTTCACGAAGTTGAGCTCCTCCTTGAGCGTTACCACCTCCTTTTCTCTCTTTACCAGCAGTTGGCGGTATATTTCGGATAGCTTTATTACAAACAGCTCCGAATTCTTGTTGCTCGAGCGAATCATGGAGCGCAGCGTGGAGAGCGAGTTGAACAGGAAGTGGGGGTTCACCTGCTGACGGAGTATCTCAAACTGTGCTCGGATGTTTTCGGTTTTAAGCATCTGGTTTTGCAGGGTGACCTCCTGCGCTCGGGCATCGGAGTTTAGGGCATACTGCACAATGTAAATCATGGCAATACTCACAAACCCCTTGAGAATTACAAATCCATATATGCTGTTCCGTATTGCGCTTAGCTCGTGGAGAATGTAAATGCCAATGAGGATGAAAATGGAGAGCAGTACCGCGTTGCACAGAATAATGGTGGCCAGCTTCCGCAGGAAGTTAATCTTGAGCTTGGTTTTCTCAAAGAACACCGTGAGCGCCGAGTTGGCATACCAGCTTACCAATAGGAATGCAAAGGTGATGGACCAGTTTACTATAATTCTATGCCAGTCGAGGTTGGACCGTTGCTGGCTGTTGTTTACAATGTTGAAGGCGGGCAGGAGGGTGGAGAAGATGAGTGCCACCTTCCAGTTGGTTTTTCTTTTTACTACGGGTATGCTGCTCATTGCACTGGCCATTAATGGTACCTAAAGATAACGCTTTGCAATGTAATGGTGAACAGTTTACCCGCTTCACCCTTTTTGGGTGAACTGAACAAAATGGCAGGTGAGCTGTACGTGGGCTGCTTTTTACGGGAACTTAATTTATCAGCAAAAATTAAAATTTATGCATTGGCTGATGGTTATGTAAATAGTTCTTTTTACTTTTAATGGTGTAAACCACACCAAAAGGTGTGGTTATACACCCAAATTGGTAGGGATAACCCCACCTAAGGTGGGGTTATAAACGAGTTAGGCTGCATTATAAAAAAAGAAAAACATGATAAAAGAAATTAGTTTTAAAAATTACAAAGCATTTGACTTTGGCACAATTGAGTTAAAACCAATAACTATTTTGCTTGGTGCAAATAGTGTCGGGAAAAGCAGTATTCTCCAATTACTGCTTATGCTTCAACAAACTTCTGAAACAAAGAGATACAAGTCAGCTTTAAAACTGCATGGTGAATTTGCAAGTTTAGGTGAAACATTTAACCTTTTAAAGGATAAAGACAAAACTAAGACTTTAACATTGTCATTTAAATTTGAAAGCAAGGATTTTTTTGATTACCTAAAAGAAGACGGACTAAAACAATTGTCTGCGACATTGATTGAATCAATTTCATATTTGCAAAGATTCTACTCCAAAGATGATTTATTTGATAATAAATTGAATTTATTTGGAATAAAAGGCAATAAAAGAGAGACATTTCGTAGTTTTTCAATAACATCAAAAGAACAACTTAATGAAATAGTCGGAATTATTAATAAGGCAAAATCAGAGTTGTTTGCAAAGAAAAAAATTAAAGAAGCACTATTTTTTAGCCATTCAAACGACTATTGGTTATTTGGGGACAGAATCTACAACGTAATTAATTCTATTGATGAAATTGAAAAAACATTTGATTTCTTTACAAGTTTAAGACCTATTAATAATCAGACTTTCACACTCAGTTTTGACTTGAAATGTTTTGAAAGTAAAAAGGATAATTATTTTAAAATAGTTTCTATTACGCTTTCAAATGTTGATAAAATAATTTTAAAACTTGAAATGCAACCTGATTTAAAGAAGGAAATTTATACAGAGATAAAATTGCATTCGGATTTCTTTAAAAGTGAATTAATTAATGACAGAATCAGACATGAATTTGAAAAGAGTATCATTTATAACTCAACAATATTTTCAATATTTACTGACTTTGACTCAACGTTTATGTATGAAGATAACCAAAGAATATCGATGTTCTCAAACATTATTCTAAAACTTCTTTCAAAGGCATGCGGTGAAGTTGAAAACAGTTTTAACAGGTACAACATTAACTATGTAAGCCCCTTACGTGCTCATCCTAAAAGATATTATTTCCTTGATAAGGCTAATATTACAACACACCTTGATACACTAGACGGTGACTCACTTACAGAAATTTTAAAAGAAGATGAAAGCTTACGTCACAAAGTTAATAAGTGGTTTTCAACCTTTGGCCTTACATTAAATGTTGACACTCTTCAAGATATAATTCATATTATCAAAATTAAGCAAAATAATTTATCTCTTGACATTACGGATGTTGGATTTGGGATTTCACAAGTGCTGCCTGTAATAGTTCAAGGATTTTTATCGAGAGAAGATTCGTTAACTATAATTGAGCAACCCGAAATACATTTACATCCAAAAATGCAGGCTGACTTGGCGGATTTATTCATTGAAATTGCATCAAAAAAGGAACGAAAAAGAATAATCCCTTTGAAATATTTGTTGATTGAGACTCATAGTGAGTATCTTTTAAAAAGATTGAGAAGACGTATGGCAGAGAATGACAAAATAGATTCTAAAAATGTAGCGATTTACTATTTTAATCCTAGAAATGAAGAAGGTACTGGAATAATTGAAAGAAAAGAAATTAATAATACAGGTTTTTTTGATTATCCAAAAGACTTCTATAGTGGTGAACTTTTAAGAGATAATACAGAATTTCTAAAACATCAAATTAAAAACAAATAGATATGGAAATATTCTCTTTAGGAATCTGTATGCTTGAGCAAGGTTGTCAAATAAAAGAACTCCGAGTTGGTGTTTTGAATAGATTAGCTGAGAAAACTATTGCAGTAGACAGAAAAGGTGAAATTATTGACCTGTATTTTAAGGTTGCTAGCAACAATTCTTTTATAGCTGAATGGATAAATACAATGACAATGCATCCTGAATCTTTTGAATGCTTTGTAGATGTAATTCCAGAAAGTATTCCTCGTGATGATGTAGAAGTTTTTTTATATATGGCTTCAGTTGTAAATAACGAATCAAATCTTATTTTGTATTCAAATGCTATATTAGATAAGAAAAAATATAATTGGGAATCACCTTGTACAATTATCTATAATGACTCAAGAATTGTTGTGTTGGATAGAAAGCTTGCCCTGAAAGCTTTAGGAAATAATGGAGCAACGTCAATTGAAATTTATATTGACTCAATAGTTGCTAAAGAAAAAAGTAAAATTAAAAATGTTACAAAGAATGGAAAACTATAAGGACTCAATTGTTGCCAAAGGTGGTAGCAAAATAAAAAATGTTAATATATCAAAAACAAAGATTGATAAACCTTCATTCTGGAAAGGATTTATTTCTGGAATATTATCATCATTGATTGCGAGTTTTCTTTTTTATTTAATAATTGAATTGATAAAGAATAACGCAGCCTAACAAAGGCTAAAATCAAGCGGGCGGAAAGTGCTAATTTGAAGGATAGTACATCTAATAAACTTCATCGTAATTTGACAGTGAAGTGCTCCGAATTGCCCACCAGCTTTTAGCCTTAGCCGTTGAAGGCTTTTTCGGCAGTATTAGAATTAAACTAACAACTTAAAATCAAACAGATTTGGACAATTTTGTAACCATAATGACATTCACTCACCCAACAGAACTTGTGGTTTTGCGGACACGACTTGAAGCGGACGGAATTGAATGTTTGGTATTGGATGAGTTAACAGCACAAGTGAATCCTTTTTACTCAAATGCAATTGGCGGAGTAAAACTTCAGGTAAAAGAAAGTGATGTTCCAAGAACAATTGAAATTTTGAAAGAAGGTGGCTACATAAAAGAGGAGGACTTACATCAATCTAACAACCTAATTAAACTGGATAACGCGACTTCGCGACTACCACTTCTTAAAAACTTGCGAGTAGAATTGCGACTGATGATAATTTTGGCTGTTGGTGTTTTAGTTCTTGTAGGCGTAATTTATTTTGCGACTTTACCTTCAACTTTCGAGCGACTGACAAAACAAAGTTGGTGTGTTGACCAAGTTATCTATAACGGCAAAAATTATAGCACGAACACAGTGGAATATATTCAATTGGTTGGAGCAGGCATTTGTAATGAGAGCATTGACTTTAGAACAAACGGAACCGTAAATCTTCCTGGTTTTAACTCTCATGGAGCAAGAGGCCGTTGGAAACTTGACAACAATATATTACAAATTATGCAAGTCGACACTTTTGACTTTGTGTACAACGGACTTTACAATATAGAAATTTCGGATAACAGACTAATTCTAAAATCTAACCAGACAATGTTTTACTGTCATCCTGAAAACATACATGTAGACTTACCGCTTTGAAAAGCAAAGAGCTACATATTAAATGCCCCAACTGCGGTTCAGTCGAAGTTTCAAAGCGCAAACTTTCAGGACGAGTATTTGTAATTTCTGTATTGCTTTTTGGTCTTCCTTTGCCATTTATCAGTAAGACTTATCATTGCTTTGACTGTGGACAAGATTTTAAAAAGGAAAATAGCAATGACTAAGCTTGTAACCACACTAATACGAACCAACAGAAGCCCTAGCGCTAACAAGGGCCTATGCACCTTTACTGTATAATGCATTAGCCCTTTGACGAAGATAGGGCAGAGAATTTTCGTATATCGATAGCACTTCCCATAGGCGGAAATCTTTTTCCTTCTCCAAGTGACCACTTCGGCTCTCCGAGCGACCTTTTTCTCACTCCGAGAAACCTCTTTGCTTCTCGGAGTGCCCCCTTCCTCACGCGGAGTGCCCTCTTTGGCTCTCAGAGCGCCCACTTTGCTTCTCGGAGTGACGTTTTTCTCTCTTGGAGCACCCACTTCGATTCTCGGAGTACCCTTTTCCTCGCTCGAAGAGGGAAATTGCCTTTCGGAGAGGCAATTTTTGGACAAAAAAGTGTTGGACGTTGACATTCACCAGGAATCGCTCATCAAAAAGGAGGGAGTTGCTACATCTGGTTGATTACTATACCACTAGTTATCCTTACTTTTATAATGGCAAATTACACAACGGTGGACCATAAATGAGCTGGTACTTACAGTAACAAGCTCTGCAATAAATGGAAACATCGGCAAAAGCAGACAGATAGGCGTGAATTTAACCATGAAAAAGGAAGGTCAAAATGGGACAAAAGCGATTTAAATTATGCACTGTTCTCTTGTTTGGATTTGGATTTACCGGATTACAAGCACAAACAAGTATTAACGCCTCAGGCGGTAATGCCTCGGGCAGCGGAGGCTCATCGAGCTATTCTGTGGGGCAAGTGGTGTATCAGCCCCACACCGGCACAAATGGCTCAGTAGTAGAGGGGGTTCAACAACCTTATGAAATTTCGGTAGTAACTACGATAGAGGATGTTAACGGTATAAACCTTTTAGTTTCGGCCTATCCAAACCCTGCTGACGATTATCTGCTCTTGAAAGTCGAAGGTGATAAGCTGATGGATTTAAGCTACCAGCTCTATGACATACAGGGGAAAATCTTACAAAGCGGAAAGATAGAAGGCAACCAGGCAAGCATTGCCATGGGCAATCTTGTGACTGCTACATATTTTGTGAAGGTCATCCAAGATAACAAAGAAGTGAGAACGTTTAAGATAGTTAAAAGGTAAAAGGTAAAAGGTAAAAGGAGAAAGGGGAAAGACGAAAGACGAAAGGAGAAAGGAGAAAGGAGAAAGTATGGGAATAGCCAAGTTTGAGGACATTATTGCATGGCAAAAGGCGAAGGATCTTACAGTTCAAATTTATGGTTTATTTGAAAATAGTAAAGATTTTGGGTTTAGAGACCAAATTCAAAGGGCGTCGGTATCGGTAATGAACAATATTGCCGAAGGTTTTGAACGCAAAAGCAATAATGAATTTAAACACTTTCTCTATATAGCCAAGGGTTCATGTGGCGAAGTACGTTCAATGCTTGTAGTTGCACATGAACTAAAGAAGATTGATGCTTCAGAATATGAAGTATTGCATGCTCTTTCTACAGAAATATCAAAAATGTTATTTGGTTTGATTAGCAAATTATAAACCTTAAAAATCTAAAAACATGAAAGCGTTTTATTTGAAATCAGTACTGGTACTTTTAACTTGTACTTTTTACCTTGTCCCTTCATTTGCTCAATCACCTGAAAAAATGAGCTACCAGGCAGTAATCCGTAGTAGCAACAATGCTTTAGTAACAAATACAAGCGTTGGAATGCAAATAAGCATTTTGCAAGGGTCGGAAAGTGGTATGGCGGTGTATGCTGAAACACAAATGCCAACCACCAATGCCAACGGTTTAATAAGCATAGAAATTGGTAACGGCACAGTAGTTAGTGGTAATTTTGCCGCTATTAATTGGTCCAACGGCCCCTATTTTATTAAAACCGAAGTTGATCCAGGCGGTGGAACAAATTATACGATAACAGGCACAAGTCAATTGCTTAGTGTACCTTATGCTTTGCATGCAAAAACAGCTGATAATATCGTTGGCGGAATTAATGAGACCGACCCGCACTATGCATCCGATAGCTCGCTTATTAAAACCAGTGTGCGCAACTGGAACAGCTCTTTGTCCAAAAACATTAGCTCCGCCGATACTGCGCGATGGGGTAGCGATATCGATGCATCCAACGAGCTTCAGGCTATCAGCATCAGTAACGACACTATTTCCTTAAGTAAGGGTGGGACTATAAAGTTGCCATCCGAAACCGACCCACACTATGCACTCGATAGCTCGTTTATTAAAACCGGAGTAAGGAGTTGGAACGGGTCTCTGGCAAAAAACATCAGCCCGGCCGATACAGCCAATTGGAATAATAAAACATACCTTTCCGATTCGGACGATGATACCAAAATAGAAACAGAACAGGCAGCCGACGAAGATGTTATTCGCATGAAAGTGGCAGGCAATGAAAGGATGAGCATTAATGATACTTCAGGAGTGGCCTTGCAGCTACCCACGAGCGATAACAATAGCAGCTTAAAAGTAAAAAACAGTAATGGTGAGGTTGTTTTTGGTGTTGATGGACGGGGTCTTATGAATGGCGATGGGAGCGGCCTTTCCAATGTAAGGCCTCTTATTGCTTATGCCGGAGGAAATTCTGATGTGGTGATCACCTCATACGATCCCTACAACCCCACGCTTGTTAAAAATGTAGTAATCACTGTTCCCGGCCCGGGTATTATCCTTACTCAAGCTACAGGCTACATACAGTGGAAAAGTAAAAACGATGATTATTGCCGCATGAGCATTATTTCAAGTGATGTGGCTACCAGTACTTCTAATTTTGGCAGCAATTATTTCAGTTACCTGATGCTGTCCGGTGACCATAATCTTGCAGACTCTATTGATGAATATAATAACTTTTCCTACTCAAGGGTATTTACTGTTACAACAGCAGGCACCTACGGATACAATCTGTGGGCAGACAAAGCGTACGCTAGGTGTTATATACAGATTGCAGATGTCAACATGCAGGTTATCTATTTCCCAACTGGTGGAACTGGACCTCTTTTGTTAAAGAGTGCAGCGGAAAATGAATCTTCGGATTACGATCCATCTATTCCAAGAAATCTCGATGGGACCATTGCCACCGGAACGAGGGATGTGAAGGATTAGCTCACTAAAAATGTAACGTAATTCAATTGGTTACTTTACTTACGGTTCCAGGTCTAGTCTATGGAATTATTAAAAAGAATGATTTGAGCCGTGTGCGGCTCTTTAATGGTAGCTAAAGGGATTGGTTTCTAAATAGAACCATTAAAATATTGATTAACGCATTAAACGTTAAACTTCTACGGAGTGTGGGTATTCCTGTAAAATAGTGCAAAATGGCCTATAATCCTGCAAAACACCATCGCCGTAGTATCCGTCTTAAGGGATACGATTATGCGCAGGCAGGATTGTATTTTATCACCCTGTGCTGCCAAAATAGGGCATGTTTGTTTGGGAAAATCGAAAATGGGCGGATGATATTGAACGAATAAGGGCACATTGCCTACAACGAATGGTTGAAAACAACCGAAATACGAAACAACGTTGAATAGGGTGAATTTGTAATAATGCCAAAACCATATCCATGGCATTGTCCGGTTGTTGGATAGGGGCGAATTGCATTCGCCCCACAACGCCAACGAATTGGATGCACGCAATGAACGGGGCGAATACGAAACGCCCAATAAACGGGGTATATGCGATACGCCCGACAACCGGGACGTATGCATACGTCCCTACGGTCGCCATCGCAAACAATTGGTGCAATTGTTCGTGGATATAAATCATCGGTTACAAAACAATTGGGTTTGTTGGGTTTCAACGGAGAAATTTGGCAACGAAATTACCACGAACACATTATTCGCGATGAACAATCGTATATGAAAATATGGGATTACATTAAAAACAATCCCGCAAATTGGGGCAACGATTCATTAATATAGGTTCAGGTCAATCTCCATTATTTATGTACAGGGAAAGAGGACTTTACCAACTATTTGAACAGTTCCGTGCAAGCGGGTGGGTGGAAATATGTTTTTACAACCAACCCAACCGCTGGTTTATTCCAACCACTATTTCTAACTTTGCGGGAGTTTTTTGGTAATGCGCCCTGCCTATGCCACACCTCGATAACCTGCTCTTTTCACTGCTAATCTACGTCGGCTCCTTTGTGGCCGGGCTGCTGGGTTCGCTAACCGGTTTGGGTGGAGGCGTGGTGGTAGTTCCCATGCTTACGGTGCTGTTTGGCGTGGATATTCACTTTGCAGCCGGCGCATCGCTCATCTCGGTTATTGCCACCTCATCGGGTTCGGCCTCCGCCTACGTTAAGGAGGGCTACTCCAATATCAGAATAGGCATGTTTCTGGAGATGGCCACCACCATTGGAGCAGTGGTGGGTGCTTTGGTTGCGGGAATACTACCTGCCAACGCTATCTCCATCATCTTTGCCGGAATCCTTGTTTACTCTGCTTTTTCGTCCATCCTCATAAAAAAGGGGAGTAACGCCTATACCAACGAGGATAAGTATGCCAAGCTATTCAAGCTAAAGGGGGAGTATCCCACGGGCAACGGAATGGAGCGCTATTCGGCACGAAATGTTCCTTTTGGTTTTGGCCTTTCCACCGTTGCCGGAATAATGTCGGGATTGCTGGGCATTGGCGGTGGTGCCATAAAGGTGATAGCCATGGACCGAATTATGAAAATACCGTTTAAGGTGTCCACCACCACCAGTAACTTCATGATTGGGGTAACCGCTGCAGCAAGTGCCGGCATCTACCTAAAGAATGGGTTTATTCACGCTGCCCTTGTAATGCCCGTGATGCTGGGCGTGTTAACAGGTGCCTTTCTGGGCGCCAAGGTGCTGACCACCACCTCATCCAAGACCCTAAAAACGGTATTTACCGTGATTATCCTAGTGCTGGCCTTCGAAATGTTTAAAAACGGACTGAAATGAGTAAGCCACTTGGAAATGCCAAAGACCTGGATAGGAGCATAGAAATGGCGCTGGGCAACCTGCTCCGAGTTGGCGTGATTGCTGCCGGTGCCGTGGTTATTGTTGGCGCCATCTTCTTCTTGGCAAGACACGGAACGGAGGTTCCCAGCTACCACATTTTTAAGGCCGACCCCTTCAACTTTTCCGACTTTAGAGATTTGCTCAACGGTGTTATCGCGCTCCGGTCAGTCTCCATTATGGAGCTTGGGGTATTGCTGCTCATAGCCACGCCCGTAATCCGCGTTCTCTTTTCTGTATTTGCCTTTATCTATGAGAAGGACTACATGTATGTTGCCTTTACGCTCATTGTTCTCCTCGTTTTAATCTACAGCTTCTTGCCACGTTAGGTTCACACTACATCTTTTGCCTCTGGAACTTTAAATTCGCTGGGGTGGCAAGGTAGTGTTTAATTATTCTTGCTACTTTTATGGACATTAATTGCGACTCTGGTAAGGAGAGCAATACGTTTAGTGGAAGAAATAACCCAAGTTTGTTGTTTTAAAATTTAGCGGCATGAATTTTAAGGAATATCTAAAGGAGATAAGCATAGTAATTTTTGGTATCCTCATTGCTTTTTGGATAAGTAATGTTGGCATGCAAAAAAAGGAGACTACCACTCAAAAGCAGATTCTTACTACAATTTTGAATGAGCTTAAGGAGAATAGTAAAAGCATTGAAGTTACCATGGGGAGTTTGGATACCCTTTGTAAGAATTTTACCGCATTAAAAATGGATAAAAGAGTGCATGGTAAAGTGACCCTCTCCATAAATTATAGTGGGTTGGACATGAAGGGTGTTGGCTACGAAACCGCAAAATATACAGGGATACTGAAGGATATCGATTATAAATTGGTATCGAAAATTGTGGAAAACTATGAATCACAAAACTCCCTCAAGGAGCTGGAGAGGCATATGAGCGATGAGCTATTCATACTGATTAAGAATGAAATTGGCGACAAGAAAAATTTAAATTATATAATACGTTTGATTACAAACCTGATGAATAACCTTGCCAATTTTGATGCTGAGCAAAAGCAGCTGATTGAAGATTTAACGGTATACTTGGATGTGAAGAGCTAAGTGCAGCATATTTTGCACAGTGTTATAGCAGTTACCATGAAGATAGAGGTGATAGACATTGAGGGAAATAGCGTAGCCGAGGTGGTGTCCGATGGCATTGAAATACGCAATACTGACGATGCGCTGGATATTATGGGTAGCTGTAGCTATCAGGGAGCAGGAAGCATTGTTATTCATGAAAGAAATATCGTCCCTGAGTTTTTCGATTTAAGAACGGGGATTGCGGGTGAGATACTCCAAAAGTTCTCCACCTATGGTATGCGGCTTGCTATTGTGGGCAATTTCTCTAAATACACGAGCAAGAGCCTGCGCGATTTTATTTACGAAAGCAACAAGGTTGGGAGAATCAACTTTGTAAGCTCTATGGAGGAGGCAAGAGCGGCGTTGGCAAAGCGTTAGCCTTGCTAACATTAAGCCATGCGTTTCTTTGTATTTTACTCTTATGTGAAAAAAAGATTGAGATGTTGAAAGCGTTTGATTTTGAGATGGAGATGCAGGTTCGCGACTACGAGTGCGACATTCAGGGCATTGTGAACAATTCGGTGTATCAGAACTACCTGGAGCACTGTAGGCATAAGTTTCTCAACACCGTTGACCTCGATTTTGCCATAATGCACAACGATGGCATCGACGCCGTGGTGATACGCGCCGAGCTGGAGTATAAGTCGTCGCTTAAGCCCGGTGACGATTTTTTGGTTAGGCTGAAGATGGGGAGGAAGGGTAATCTTCGCTTGATTTTTGATCAGGAGATTTTGCGCAAGTCGGACATGAAGGCGGCCATTGAGGCTCGCATCTTTGCTGCGCTCATTCGGAATGGCCGCCCTGTTTCACCCGATTTGCTCATGGATAAGTTTACTGCAGCGGGCATTTCCCTCGATGAGGTGAAGTAGGAGCAAGGCTGTTACACTACTTGATACCACATGTAAAAGTAGACCCCGGCAATTAATTGCCGGGGTCTGCTTTTTGGTGTGAACGGATAATTTTCTAACCGTTTAGATATCAAGTTTTCTACTGCCCAACCACTTCACCATCTCTGGATCGCGATGGTCGAAAAATTGACTTTTTTTGGTGTCGAGCGATACAATGGCGTTCATATCTTCGGGGCTAAGCTCAAAGTCGAAGATGTTGAAATTCTCCACAATTCTCTCCCTGTGAACCGATTTTGGAATAGCCACAACGCCTCTTTGTATCAGCCAGCGCAGAATAACCTGAGCAACCGTTTTCTTATATTTCCCGGCGATGGAGAGCAGCAGTTCATTCTTAAAAATGTCATTTCTTCCTTCGGCAAATGGTCCCCACGATTCAATCTGAACGTTGTTCTCATTCAGAAATTTATGGGTTTCAATTTGCTGATGGAGGGGGTGCGTCTCAATCTGATTAACCGCAGGAACCACCTTGTTATGGATAATCAGGTCTATTAAGCGGTCCGGATGGAAGTTGCTAACCCCAATGGCCTTAATTCGCCCTTCGCGATACAGCTCCTCCATGGCCCGCCACGAACCGTAAATGTCTCCAAAGGGCTGATGAATAAGGTAGAGGTCCAAATAATCCAGCTGTAGCCGCTTCATCGCCTTATCAAAAGCCTGTTTCGTGGTTTCGTAGCCGGTATCTTGAATCCAGAGCTTGGTGGTGATAAAGAGCTCTTCCCGTGCCACTCCACTTTTTTTGATTGCATTTCCAACTGCGGCCTCGTTCATGTAGGCGGCCGCCGTATCAATGAGCCGATAGCCAGTATTTATTGCCTCAAGAACGCTTCTCTCACACTCTTCAGCATCTGGTACCTGGTAAACCCCAAAACCTAAAATGGGCATCTCAACCCCATTGTTCAATACTATCTTTTGCATAAATCCTCCTTGCTTTATTTTTTCACAAACTTGTTCTCGCGGGCACTGTAGCGTGGACCAACGTTAGGATATTTCTTCACAATTGCATCAATTGCCTCCAAATCTTTTGCTGTGAGCAGCACATTGGTTGCACCAGCATTTTCCTCCAGATATTTTCTTCGCTTTGTACCGGGAATTGGAATAATGTTGTCGCTCTGAGCAATTACCCAGGCAATGGCCAGCTGGGCAGGCGAACAGTTTTTGCTTTCGGCAAATTCAGCAAATGCTATGGCCAACTTCTGGTTATTGTCCAGATACTCTCCACTATAGCGTGGTAAATTTGCACGGAAGTCGGTTGAGGCAAGAGTGCTTACATCCAGCTTGTTGGTAATCAATCCACGGCTTAATGGGGCAAAGGGAACAAAGGTAACGCCCAGCTCCTTGGTCAGGGGTAAAATCTCCTTTTCCACGTCGCGGGTTAGCAGGGAGTATTCACTTTGCAAGGCGGAGATAGGGTGCACCGCATGTGCCTTTTTCAAATCCTCGGCACTGCATTCACTTAAACCGAGGTAGCGCACCTTTCCCTCCTTTACCAGCTGAGCCATGGCCCCAACCGTCTCCTCAACAGGTATGTTGGGGTCTACACGGTGTGCGTAGTAGAGGTCTATGGTTTCTGTTTTTAACCGTCGAAGGCTATGCTCAACAGCCTCTTTCATCCACTTTGGCGAGGCATCCACATACATTTCTCCTCCGGTAAAGGCACCGCCGGTGCCGCCTTTTACCCGAAAACCAAACTTTGTGGCCAGAAATATCCTGTCGCGGTTTGGTACCAAAACCTTGGATATCAGTTCTTCGTTGGCACCGCTCCCGTAAACGTCGGCAGTATCCCAAAAGTTTATGCCAAGGTCGAGTGCATATTCAAGGGTTGCGATGCTCTCGGTATCATTTGGTTGCCCGTAGGCATGGCTCATGCCCATGCAGCCTAAGCCCACAACCGATAATTTCTCTCCTGTTTTTGCTAGTTCTTTATACTTCATGATAGTGGGTCCTTTTAATTTTAGCTTAGTATATCGTCAGTAAACAATTTAAAGCAACTAATGCCCATTTTGTTGACTGATTCTAGGCCTGAAGTAACGTGTTATTTCAATTTATTGGCCCTATTTCGCCAATAAAAAAAACCTGTAAGCGTTGACTTACAGGTTTTTGTTTTGTTTTTTTAGCAGCGGAGAGTTAGGGATTCGAACCCTAGAACCCCTTTTGAGGATTACACACTTTCCAGGCGTGCGCCTTCGACCACTCGGCCAACTCTCCGTTTTGAGGCTGCAAATGTAGAAAAAATTGTTTCCGCAGAAAGGGTTTCACCATCTTTTTTCCATTTCTTTTTAATTCGCTATTTCGGAATTTGCACGGTTATGGGTTAATCTTTCTTAAATGCTGCGTTAATTCTGCCATTTTTTTGTTAATTCGTCATTTTGTTTTGAGTTCAAGGTGCATTTGAACCATAAAAATGATACAATATACAGCGTGATGAAAAAGTTTTCAGGGGCATTTTATAGCCGAGGTGCATTCTTAGTTAGGTACTCCATTCTCTGGTTGATTCTAATGATGATTGCCCGATTACTATTTGTTGTGTATAACAGCGGGCAGTTTTCACATGCCTCATTTTCGTTGCTGGTTGGCATTTTCTTTCATGGTCTTCATATGGACCTTTCGCTGCTTGGTTACATTTTGGCAGTGTCGTGTCTTATAGTTGCTGGAACCGCATTTTTCAAGGGTAAAGTAGTTGCCACAGTCATGGCTGTTGTTACGGTTGCGCTGCTTGCCATAACCACCATTATTGTTATTCCCGACCTTGAGCTGTTCCGCAACTGGGGTTTTCGGATGGATAACACCATCTTTCTCTATTTAAAAACGCCAAAGGATGCTATGGCGTCCATTGTTGGGTGGCAGCTTATTCTATGGTTTCTTGTTACCTTTTTGTTCTTTGGACTTTTCGTGTGGGCCTATTTTCGGTATGTTAGCAAAACACTTTACCATGCACCTGTCGGTGGTATTCGAACAAGTTTCTGGTTTATACTGCTAATGGGTTCTATGATTCTTCCCATCCGTGGTGGGGTAGGGATTGCTCCCATGAACCCCGGAACCGTTTATTTTTGCACCAACGATTTTGCCAATAAAAGTGCGGTAAACGTAGTATGGAACGTGTTCTACACCCTTTCCAAGTCGAAGTCGATACGCACCTATCCCGACTTTTTTCCACAGGCAACAGCCGAGGAAACGTTTAACCACCTGTATACATCATCGAATGCCATTGATACGGTGATTAGAAATAGGCGCCCCAACGTGGTGATACTTATTATGGAGAGCTTTACTGCAAATCTGGTGGAGCCGTTGGGGGGAGTTCCTGGGATAACACCCAACCTGAACCGATTGGCAAACGAGGGAATACTTTTCTCCCACATGTACAGCTCGGGCTGGCGTAGCGAGAAGGGGCTTGTTTCCATCGTAAGCGGATACCCCGATCAGCCTACAACTTCGGTAATTAAGTTTCCAAGCAAAATACAGCGCTTACCTTCGTTGGCCAAAATTTTTGATGATTTGGGTTATCATACCGGTTATCTCTATGGCGGTGACATTAACTTCGCCAGCATGCACTCCTACCTACTTACGGAGGGTTACCAAAGGCTGGTTACGGAGGATGATTTCCCCGATTCGTTGAAGGATTCCAAGTGGGGAGTCCCCGATGGCTACTTTTTCCCTAAGCTGATGGAGATGATAGACACGGCTAAGGGGTCGTTCTTTTACTCTGGCTTTACGTTAAGTAGCCACGAGCCATACGAGGTGCCGATGAAGACGGTTATTACAGGCGATGATGAGGCGTCGAAGTTTGAGAACTCAGTTTACTATACCGATATGGAGCTGGGTAAGTTTTTTGAGGAGGCAAAGAAGAAGCCCTGGTGGGGCAATACGGTGTTTATTATTGTGGCCGACCACGGACATAGGCTTCCTGCCGACCTTGCTGCCTACGATCCTAAGAAGTTCAGAATACCGATGATTTGGCTCGGTGGGGCGCTAACAACAAGTAGGGTGGTGGAGAAGACCGGAGGACAAATTGATATTGCAGCCACATTGCTGAGCCAATTAGGCATTCCACATAGCCAGTTCAAATTCAGCAAGAATTTGCTTTGTCCAGCGCAGAAGGGGTGGGCTTACTTCACCTACAACGATGGCTTTGGCTTTGCCATGGATGGGAGTGCGGTTTCCTACGATAACCTCTCCAAAAAGTTTGTTGTTGGTAATAATGCCCCCGATTCAGTAAAGACCTACGGTAAAGCGGCTTTTCAGATTATTCATAAGGATTTTGATGGATTGTAAATAATCTCGAGGCTTTGGAAAATAAAAGAAGGGCATCGTTACGATGCCCTTCCTGTTTTTTACTTATGGTTAACGAACGCTAGTCATCAAGGTTAATGTCACCAAACTTGTTTTGGATTTTAACCGTTGCCTTGGCGTTTGCCTCACTTCCTACAACACCATCCACATGCGTGCTCGTATTCTTACTTATCCTATTTACGTTGGCATTGTCGGGTAGATTAATGTTGCCAAAGCTGGCATCTGCGTTTATTTTGTAGGAGCTAGAAGAAGGCATTCCCAGCCTAACTCCTGCATGTTCTAGGTTAACGTCGATGAGCTCAAAAGTGCTGGTCACGTTGTCAACCCTAAGTCCTCCAAATTTGCCCACCATGGACAACTTCCCAGAAAGGGTTTCTATCCTATAGTCGGTGTAGGAACCTTCTCCCACAAGATTCTTCAGGTCACCAATCTTCACATTGTCGAACTTATTCTTGGTAACAATGCTGGACGACTTTTCGATGACGATGGTTGAGTATTTGCTCATTACAACCAAGGCTTTTGAATTGGTGATGTTTAGCTTCGAAAATTTAAGCCCAAAGGTGCCCCACTCCATGTTTTCCACATTACCTTCGGAGTAAGCCAAATCGATGCTGTTCAGCGGTTGGGTATTCCCACGAGAGAGAGTTTCCACTCTAAGGTTGCCGTACTTAACGCTCAGCGAGGCATAGCCAGATAGCTCTTCGATGTTGATATCGCCAAATCGCTGTGACGCTATGACGTTGGTATACTTTGGCAGCTTTATGGAGTAGTTTACGCTAAATTCCTTTACATTTTGTCCAAGATTGAAAAATCCTTTAATCTTTTCGGACTTTTCATCAAAGATGGTTGTTGCAATAATGGTATCCTGAATCTGGTTTAACCTTATGTTTATGCTGTTTAGCGTCGATTCGGCCTCCTGCTTGGAGTTGGTCTGAACTTCGATGCTCACATCAATGCTAATTTCAGGTTTATCCCAGTTGGTAACCGAAATCGAACCAAACTTATTGTCAACCCGTAGGTAAGTGTTTTCCGTAGCAGGAAAGCTTTTACTCACCGACTTTGAAAATTTTTCGCTCGGTTTTCCTACCAATGTTGTGGCGAAGAAGCTGGTTAGTAGCAGTATTGCAACAAAACCTGCACTTTTACGAAACCTTGCTTTCATGGCTCAAATTTTTAATATCATCTTTTGTTTGGTGCAGCAGGTCTATGGCCTGATTCAGCACTTCAATTTGTAGACGATAGCTGTTAACAATCTCATTTAATATTCTCTCATTACCTGGGTTGGAGAGGTAATTCTGTAGCAGTGATTGTCTGCTCTGCTCTATCTCTTTTATCTCACTGTTTACCTCTTTTCCAATTCCGGGATATACTTTTTGGCTTGCTTCAAAGACCTGAACCTTTGTGGATACCTCCCCTTGATAGTAGGCATCAACCTCTTGCAATTCAGGGTTTGTTTGGCTCAACACTTGCCTAGCAGCCGGATACATAGCAATGGATACTATCCAAAGGCTTAATGACAGTAAAATGGCGAACGATGCTGCAGTATTTACCCAAATATTCAGGTATCTTCTCTTGGGGGTAAGCTGCTGTTTTAGCCTATCACGGAAGCGCTTATCATGGCCATCCGGAGGATCGGCATCGTCAAATAGCTGACGGTTGAGGTTAAAAAAGTTATCAATGCTGTCCATGTCCCAAATTTTTAATGTCCCTTTTGTAAAATTTCTAGTAGTCGTTTTTTTGCCCTAGCCAGCTGCGACCGGGAAGTGGATTCGGATATTCCCATGATCTCTCCAACTTCTTTGTGGTCGAGGCCTTCTACCAGGTAAAGGTTGATTACCAATTTGTATCCTTCAGGGAGGCTACCAATGGCTTTAATCACCTTGTCGTAGTTAAGCTCAATGTCTGCCTGTCTTTCCACCTCTTCTCGAGGATCATCTGCTGCTTGAAAGGCTAGCACTTCTTCGGAAAGAAGCGGTCCCCTATTCCTTTTTCGCAGCATGTCGAGCGAGGTGTTGATAACAATGCGCTTTAGCCACGCTCCAAAACTCGAATTTTCAACGAACGTTTCAATCTTCTGAAAAGCTTTTATAAAGGCTTCCTGCGTTGCATCTTCGGCATCGGCCGTTGTGCCCAAGATTCGAAGGCTAGTGTTATACATCGCCTTTGAGTAAAGCCGGTAAATTTCCTCAAGTGCTCCGGTGTCTCCCTGACGACAACGGTTGATGAGTTGCTGATGCAGATTTTTATCGACTCCTGTGCTTTCCATTTGTTTTCCTAAATACGTTAGTAGTAGCGTGTCGCTGCATTGAACTGCAAAATTTCTTTCCGAGGAGCCACCATGCCCTTCGGCATATTCAAATTGTTGATGATAAAAATAGCCTACTTTTGCCTCGTTTTAACTAAAATCTCAAACAATGAAAGAAAAAAATGCATTAAAACAGCCGTCAGCTGTTTTTTCTAAATGGTCTAACAAGGGGTGGGCTGTATTTGATAGCCTGAAAAAGGTAGTTAAAATTGGGCGGATATCTGCTGTTTACACACTGCTCGCTTTACCGGTAAGCACTTTTGCCTCGACAGATACCCTAACAGTTAGTAAAAATGTGGACATGGATGAGGTTGTGGTCAACGCGGTTGCAAAGAAAAATGTTTACTCGGAGTTGTCGAGAATAGTAATTACGGTTAACAAGGATGACATCGACAAGCAGGCCATCCACTCAGTTCAGGATTTGCTGGAGCAGGTGCTGGGCGCCGATGTTAGGGCACGAGGTGCCTTAGGAGTGCAGGCCGACGTAAGTTTACGCGGAGGAACGTTTGATCAGGTGCTGATTTTACTTAACGGAGTAAACATTACCGATCCTCAAACCGGCCACCACAATCTGGATATTCCGTTGGACATTGAAAGTGTCGATAGAATTGAAATTCTTCAGGGGCCAGGAACTCGAATTTATGGTCCTAATGCCTTTAGCGGAGCCATCAACATTATTACAGGAGAGCGGAAAGGAACAGGTGCTACAGTTGGGGCTACCGTTGGTGAGCATGGATACTTTTCGGGTTACGCATCGGCACGTTGGGCAAAACAAAAGTTTAAAAACTTTATCTCTGTTGCCCACTCACGCTCGGATGGTTATATAGCCAATACCGATTTTAATACCCGAAGCATATTCTACCAAGGTCAGCTCTCTTCACCGCTTGGGTATTCTTCCCTTCAGCTGGGCTTCTCGGATAAGGGGTTTGGTGCTAACAGCTTTTACACACCTAAGTATCCTGATCAGTATGAGCGAACAAAGGCATGGTTTGCTGCAATTACCCATACAGCAACCGTTGGGAAGATTGACCTAGAGCCACAGATTTACTGGCGCAGACATCAAGATCGATTTGAACTTTTTAGGGAGAACCCTCCCAGCTGGTATACAACCCATAACTATCATCTTACCGACGTTGTTGGCGGTAAAATGATGGGCAGTTTTCGTACCAACATAAGCCGAACATCGCTTGGAGCAGAGCTACGCTACGAGCATATCTACAGCAATGTACTTGGAATTCTTATGGCCGATACCATTAATGTTCCTGGTGAGTCAAATGGCTTTTTTACTCGGCAAAAGGGACGACGAAATGTCGACTTTAATCTTGAGCAAACCTTCTACTTCAAAAAGTTTATTGTCTCGGGTGGCGCAATGGCGTTGTGGAATTCCGACTTTGGATGGGATAAAACATTGGGAATTGATGCCAGCTACTCCCTTGAACAGCACTATCGCCTTTATGGCTCAGTGAACCAAAGTATGCGGTTGCCCACTTTTACCGACCTATACTATTCTGGCCCTCAAAACACTGGAAATCCAGACTTAAGGCCTGAACATGCGCTTAGCTATGAGGTGGGAGTAAAGGCAAGTTACGCTAGACTGGCTCTTCAGCTTTCGTTAATTCGGAGAGAAGGGCGAGATATAATAGATTGGATAAAGGATTCTACCGACTCAAAGTATAAAACTAGGAATCTTACTAAGGTGAACACCAATGGTTTTGAGACAGCAATAACCTACTTACTGGGAGACTACTTCGGTCAAAAAAGCACGAGCACTAAGCTCTCCATTTCGTACGGTCTTTACCGAAACGAAAAAAGTTCTGCTGGATTAATTTCTGCCTACTCTCTCGATTACCTGCGCCAGAAGCTGGTTGCAAGTATTACTTCGGTGGTTTATCGTGGTGTAGGCTTTACGTTTACCACCAGCTATCGCGATAGGGCTGGTAGTTACACCGATGCAAATGATAACGAAATAAGCTATACGCCATTCACTATTTCCAATTTACGAGTTTTTTCCTCGTTTGGGCACTGGAATGTGTTTGGTGAAGCATCAAATATATTCAACCAAAGCTACGTGGATATTGGCAATATAGAGCAGCCAAGGCGATGGTTTAAGGTGGGTTTTCGATTGGATATATAAGCCCCAATCATCCTTTCTGCATAACAAAAAAAGGAGCAATGTGAGTTGCTCCTTTTTTATTCCACAGTACGATACTATAGAAGATTAATGACTTGAATAATGCCCGTTACAATTTTACCGCTTGAATAGTTTAACTCCGAGCCCATGGCGCTATGGGGAATTGAGAATATCACCAGCAACACTACTGCAGCTCCCACAATCAGTGATGGCCGTTCCTTTTTCCAGTTAAAAAGAAGAGCAATCACCCATGCCAGAAATGCGATGAGTGTTTTATTGTCGGTGAGGTCATAGCCAAAAGGAAAGCCAGTCCATGCTTCTCCAAAGGCGTATTGCTGAACAATGGGGCCAAAGATTAATCCGCCGAGGAAGAGAAAGGTTATGGCAAGCCAGCTCCAAAACTTGTAGGAACTCACTTTTCCAAGGGCAAAAATACCCGCCAAGCTCGACAGCAACATGGCAAAGAACATGAACAAGATGTGAGGAATAAGAATGTAGCTTGGAACTTCTCCCTTATATCGAATGATAACTGGCTGATCCATATAAATGCTTACAATATTAAAACCTTGCCCTATTTGTAGGAAGTAAGCCAATTTACCAGCTGGGAGTTCTGAAGGTAAATATGCCACAAGATTGGATCCTGCTCTTTCAAATGGTTCAGGGGTATATCCATCATTTGATGGAAAACGTCGGTAAAATAGTGTGGCATAGGCTCCATTGGGCACATTTTTTAGCTCAATAGGAGCGTTAATCCCAGTGTTGCCGCTTCTGGGGAGCTCTCCCTTAATTTCCTGTGAGTTAATGGTAACCCTAAATGTTTTTGGGTAGCTGGGCCCTGTCATTCTTTGATATATGGCTGCCGTCAGGGTAATTACAACGGCTAACACCCAGAATAGAATTTTCTTCTTCATGTTAAAGCTTGATTATCAGTATTTTATGTTCGTTATTTCTTCTTACCTCCACCGAAATTGTTTGACCCTCCTTTAGTGTCATTAGTCGGGCCATGTAATCCTGAATGTTTTTAACCTCCTTACCATCAATTGCAGTAATTACATCCCCATTTTGCATTCCTCCTCGGTAAGCCGGTTTACCTGCTGTAACAAAATCGGCACGCAGTCCGTTGTTGGACTGTCCTGAAATGTCGGGCATAATGCCAAGTGTAACCTTAAATCGTCTTCCCCTGCTATACCCTCCTGTTTTTGGGCCAGATTCTTTAAAGTTGAGCTTTTGGTTACTGTTGGCAAGCGCCATGGCAAGGTCATAGATGTAGCTGGTAGATTTCTTAAGTCCGGTGTAGTTTATCTTGTCCGCATCGTCAAAAGGGGTGTGGTAGTCGAGGTGCGGTCCGGTGGTGAAGAAGTAAACGGGTATGTTTTTTCCATAAAACGAAGCGTGATCCGATGGGCCATAGCCTTCTGGGGTGGTGGCGATATTTAAGGTATCGGGATTAGGGGTTTTATCCAGCAGCAGCTTGCCAATGTCGGAGGTGCCAATTCCACTTATCTGAAGGGTTTTTGCAGCGTTGAGCCGGCCAACCATGTCGATGTTTATCATGGCCTGTACCTGTTTGAGATCGATGGGGGGATTGCTTACAAATTCTTTTGAGCCAAGTAGCCCCATCTCCTCAGCACCAAAGGCAACGAAGATTATTGAACGCTTTATGCTTTCCTTGTGCGCTGCCATTCTTTGCGCTATTTCCAGCAGCGCCGCCACACCCGAAGCATTATCGTCCGCCCCGTTGTGGACGGCAATGGTGTCTGGTCGTCGACTCGAAGAGCCGGGACCTCCCATGCCTAGGTGGTCGTAATGTGCTCCAATGATAACATACTGGTGCTTGAGCGTTGAGTCGGACCCCACAATTTCTGCCACCACATTTTGGGTTTTCTCCCTCTTGCTGTTGATAGAGGTAACAGCGGTAAGTTCCACACCAGTATTAAAGCTTAAGCTGTGGTTCTGATAGGCAGAGAGGTATTCAATCTGCTCTATGGTATGCATAGATTTTAGCAGGATTTCGTTTGCAACATCCCTAGTAACCTGAATCACCGGAATACCTACAGAATAATCCTTGGTTAATGGGTCAACTAATCCATCATCCTTATCGAAGTTGCTGCCAGATACAAGTATAATTCCGCTTGCCCCCTGATCTTTAGCCGTGAGCGCCTTAATCCTATCGCCAGCATAATCCTCAAAAGGATTTCCTACGCTATCTTTACCCGGCACACCGCGCAAAACCATCACCCACTTTTTATTGGGATTGATAAGCTCGTAATCGTGCCAAATAATATTTGGTGTGGTGACCTCTATGCCATATCCTGCAAACACGACTGGTGCTTTAAGTGAATCGGAATCGGAAAAAGGGAAGGGGGTGAAATCCTTGCCACAGGTGAAGTGCTCCGTAGTACCAAAATAAAGCTCATTGCGGCCAAGCACCTGCTCTTTTACTATGGGAAAGAATTGATAGCCTCGTTCGCCTAAAAGCTTTAAACCATCGCTGTTTAAGTTATCCTTGATATACTTTGCCGCAATACGACATTCAACGGTTCCTGGCAGTCTGCCTTTAAGGCTATCGGAGGCAAGAAATTGGATGTGATGCTGCAGCTCGGGTACTGTAATTTCTGGATTCCCAATCTTAACAGCTGTTTGACAGGCTGCAAGGGCAGCTAAGAGGCTTAGCCCAATGATACGAAAAGTGTGGCGCATAGTAGGTTTTTAATTGACCTTTCTGCAAATATATGAAAATCGTGCTCAGTAACCGACACAAAAAAAATGGTTCATCGAATGGCTTCAAGCAGCTGTTTAATTGGTATTTTTGACAAATTTTTGTTGATGGATAAGCAGAAAAGTTTAAGCCTCATATACCTGACGGCAGCGCTGGTAGCGGTTGCTGGACTCCTTCATTTGGTAAGCTATGGCGTGGGTAAGGTGATGCTATTCCTGGCCTTTGGACCATACCTTTACGTGCAAACGCGTCATTTTTTGGCTCTGAAACGAAAGAAAATTAAGCTACAAGGGTTGGAGAAAAAGCGATTTTATATACTAATTACACTATGGATTAGCATGACCTTCACCGTGATAGATCTCTATCCTGTGAAGTTTTTTTTGCTGGTTCTAGTAATGCTCGATTACCTAATGGTGGTTCAGAGTGAGTAGTTCTTCGGAATTCTTATGCCCAGCACGGTAATATCATCTATCTGGTCGTTGTCTCCTTTCCAACGGTGAAGTTCCTTGAGTAGAATCTCTTTTTGGTTGGACATGGTTCGATGCTGTATGCAAAGCAGCTTTCTCCTGAGCTCTTGCGTGTGGTATTTGCGTCGTTTGGGGCCACCAAACTGATCGGTAAAGCCATCGGAATACATGTAAATGGAGTCTCCGGGAATGAGCTGTATCTTGTGGTTTACGAAAGGCTTAAAGTTAATCTCTGAGCCAACAGGTTGCTTGTTAGGTTTAAGCATATACAGGTTGTGCTTTTCAGTATGATTGGTGGGTTGAAGCTTGGTAGGTGCCTCAAATTCTTGTTTCCGAATAAGCTGAAGTGAGATGTTCGCTCCAGAGTACTCCAATTCCAGCGTATTTAGGTTGAGTAGGCAAAGTCCAATATCCATACCGTCAAAAACATCATACCGTTCTCTACGTTCAAGTGTTTGTATAAACAGGCTGTTGAGGGAGGTAAGAATATCCGATGGTTTTGTAATAATCTCCTCGTTGACAATTTTATTGAGCCCAAAGTTTCCTACAATGCTCATAAATGCACCGGGAACTCCATGTCCAGTGCAGTCGGCCACGGCAAAAAAGAGGAAGTTGTCCCTTTTCTTAAACCAGTAAAAGTCTCCACTTACTATATCCTTAGGGATGTGTAAAACAAAGGAGTTCATAATGCCCTTAAGGTCTGGAATGGCCGATACAATGGCTCGCTGTATTCTTCCTCCATACTCCAAGCTGCTGATGATGTCTCTATTACGCTTTTCAACAAAGCTATTTTGTTTTGCCAGCGCGTCTGCCTGTGCTTCAATTTCCGCATTTTGATCCTGGAGTAATTCGTTGGCCTCCTTTTTTTGTCTGTTGAGCCGGTAGGCGTGGTATATTAATCCTGCCGCTAGAAGGAGTAACGCAATGAGTATGGTTATTCTATTGCTAAGGTGGGTGAGCTCGAGGTCTTGCTCTTGAACTTGGAGCTGCTTTTGCTCAATTTCCCGATCCTTCTTCATGGTTATCAGCTGGTTTTCCAGCTGGTTTACCCTGCTCAGCTGGCTTAGACCAAGGATGCTATCGTTGAGCCGGTTGTAGTTTTTTAGGTAAAGATAGGCTTCGGCAAGTTTTCCTTCGTGTTCCGAAACGTTGGCTAACCCTTTAAAAGCCATTCGCTTCTCATCCTTCAGCTCTCCTTCGGTTGAGATTTTTAGTGCTTTTTGGTAGGCTGCCCGAGCTTCATTTAACTCTCTTTCGGTGCTGTAAATATCGCCCAGTGCAATCCACGACTTGGCAATATCCGATATATTGTTTGTGCTTTTTAGCGTGGCAATCGATTTTTTTGCCATTGAAATGGCCTCCTCCTGCATTCCATTGGCCGATAATGCAACTGCGTAGTAAATAAGAACTTGGGCGTAGTTTTGGTTGAAGGTGCTATCCTTTTCAATAATTTTAGCGGCCTTGGACAGGTAGGAGAGAGCCTCGTTGTTTTTCTTTTGGGCAATACGTAGCTCGCCAAACTTAACATAGGCTTGGGATAGTAGTTCAGGGTTACCAATCCGTTCGAGAATAAAGATAGATTTGTTGAGGTATCCTTCAGCTAGGTCGAAATTTCCAAGCTTAGTGTGAACGCTTCCCAAGAGCATGAGCGCGGCACCCTGCCCTTCGAGGTTATTTTCCTGATTAAAGAAGTCGAGAGCTTGCTGAGCGTAGTCCATGGCGTCGGCAAAATTGCCCAGTTCCAGCTGAACTTTCCCAATTTGGTTAATCAGGAATGCCGTTTCTTTGACCGCTTTGAGCTCCTTGCTCATTTGAAAACTTTCCAGGAATGATTCCAGCGCTTCCGCTTTAAAATTTAGAAGGTAATAGCATACCCCCATCTGGGCGAGTGCTTGCATTTTACCGTAATCATCACTTGTTTCTTGGGACGAAACTAGTGCACTATTGGCAGTAATTAGGGCTTGGTCGGGTTGGTTTATCTTAACATAAAGATTGCTGCACCGGAGAAGAGCTGAAATTTTGTCATGTGCATCACCTTTTTTGTCAAGTGTTTCAATATCCTTGGTGAGTGCAGCAATGGAGTCATGAATTGTGTGGAAGTAGGCCGCTGGAATCTCTGTAGACACCTTAGAACTTTTTTCGGAAAAGCCTGAAAGTGAAAAGAACAGGAGAATAATAGGTGCTGCTATTGAACTTATATAGCGTGTTGCGGGACTTGCCATTGTGGTTTGGTTCCTGTTGTAGCTTCATTCGGCGAGCTCGAACGCCAAAACGGGCTACTATTTTTTTAGATACTTTGAAACCATTTGAATTATTTGGTCAGGAAGAATGGGCTTTGCAAGATAGTCGTTACATCCAGCCTCAAGACATTTTATCCTCTCCTCGTCCATTGCATAGGCGGTTTGGGCAATTACGGGCATATTGGGAAACTCAGTTCTAAGTATTTGAAGAGCTTCTAACCCATTCATTATAGGCATTTTAATGTCCAAAAGTAGAAGAACCGGCTTGTGAATTCGCGCAAATTCAACGGTCTCTTTACCGTTCTTTGCCCAAATAATATCTACATCAAACTCGTCTAGCACCTCTTTTAGATACAGAAAGTTAGCCTCCTCATCTTCTGCTACCAGAATCTTGCTGTTTTCCATCTTTTCAAGGTTTTGTGGCTTTATGCCAGTTTTATTTAGGTTGTCACCTGCAGCATCAACAAACTTCTTAAATATAGTAATCTTTTTCTCAATGGGAGGTTGAATGGTGGAAATAATATTTTCCTGTTCTTTTGGCTGATCGGTCGATTTGGGGATGGCTTGAGCCTTCCCTTCATATTTGTCGCTATCGGTTATTTCATCGAGCATACGTTGGAGCTCTTTGGCATTTGTCTCAATTTGGTTGAGGAAATCCTTCCTTTTTTGCTGGTCAAGGGTTTTCTTTTCCAAAAGCAGTGCATAGCCAGTAATTCCATGTACGTTGGTTCTTATGTTGTGGAAAAGGTCATTGAATTTTTCAAAGGAATTTTTTGTTGACTCACTGTTGTCCGTATCTTTATGGTTGGCAGCATGCTTTGCTGCCATACGCTCCATATTCATTATGGCAACTAAGCTACCATTGGAATCAATAATTGGAATTCTATGAGATTCAACTTGGTATGGATTATTTCTGCTGTCGAAATAGATTTCCATTGGCTGTATCACCTCACCCTTAGTGGTTACCACTTTTCTGTCGGCCCTTCTGTTTTGTTCAGCCACCGACTCGGGAAACAGGTCAAAATCGTTCTTTCCAACAAGCAGCTCTGGGGTAAGTTCTCTAAGGCGGTAAAATGTTGCATTTGCACCTCTGTAGTTGAGCTCCTCGTCCTTAAAGCTTACAGCATCAGGAAAGGCATCCAGCAGGCTTTTGAGTAGGGCCTGATCGTGAAGCAGCTCACGATTTGTTTTTTTATTCAGGTTGAGTTCAAACTGGAGCTCCGCGGTTTTTTCATCAACCCGTTTTCGTAGACGCCTGTTGACAAGAAGAATTTCAATAATAGCAATCAATGCCAAGCCAAAAATAAGTAGGATGAGGTAGATTGCCTTTTTTGTAAGAAAGTTAGTGGCCCTTGTGTTAAACCATTTTTCCTGAAGTTGGTAAAGTTCGCCGTTAAGCTTGATAATTTTTATTCCTTGGTTGATTTTTTCGAGCAGAGCCTCATCACCCTTCTTTACGCCAAAGCAGCAGGGCATTAAATCCACCGGCGAGCCAATCCGCACTACATTGCTTAGCTGATGTTTATTTATGTATAGTAAAGCGGAAAGCGATTCGGTGACAAAGCAGTCAAACAGGCCCGAGGCAAGGGCACGCAAACCTTCCGGTTGATTTTCTACTGGAATAATGGTGAGTTTATTGCGGTAATGTTTTAACGTATCGGCCATAAAGTCGCCAGCTATTACAAGCACCTTCAGCCCAAATAAATCACTGATGCTGTTTATATCCCTCTTAAAGCCCTTTCGCGCAAAGGTGGCAAATTCTATGGTGTTGTATGGAATAGAGTAGTTGAATGTGCTTTCTCGGCTTCGTAGGTAGTAGATACCCGTTATTATGTCGGCCTTTCCTTCAGCGAGCTGCTCTCTCGCAAGTTCCCATGGTTTTAGCTCAATTTGAAATTTCAGATCAGTAACGGCGCCTACTGCCCGTAGAACATCTATGTCGAAACCGGAAGGAACACCTTCAGCATTGCTGTATTGAAAAGGAAAGTAGGCGTTATCGCTTACAACGGAGTAGGTAGTAGTAGAGTCAACACTTGAATATACTTCATCTCCCAGCGCAGGGTTGGAATTGATGAGAATAGAAGCTAATGCAATAAAAAGAATTTTATACCTATTGTTTGCAGTTCGATCTTCATTCAGGAAAGTGCCCATTGCGCCATATTGTGCTAATGTTTCCAAAGATACTACTGTTTACTTAAATAGCGCAATTTAGCTTCATCCGTTGGTCAATTTGTTCAATATTTAAAAAAATAACGGGGATTATCTTTTACAGAAAATCCCCGGTGTTCAATGCTTTTATTGTGTTTCTCTACTTAATAGTTCCGTCGATAAGTTTGCTGAGCAGATCGTCTAAACTTTCAACGCCAATTCGTTTGGCAATTATCTTCTTGTCCTTGTCAAGGAGGTAAATGGTTGGGGTAGAGTAAATGTTATAAAGATTTCTGAAGTTGGAGTTATATTCAGAATCCCAAACATTTGTCCAGAATATTTTATTTGTATTTATGTAATCGAGCCATTTATTCTTATCATACTGGGTATACACCGCAAAAACCTCTACACCTTTCGATTTGTATTTCTGGTATAGCTTCCAAAGAATGGGTATGGTCTTTTGGCAATGGCCACAATCGGGTTCCCAAAAAACCATTATGGTATACTTCGCATCCAGCTGATGAAGGGAAGAAATTGTGCCATCGGAGTTCTGCATAATAAGCTCCGGTGCCACTTTCCCAATGAGGTTGGGCTCGGTTTTATTCACCAGCTCTTCAATTTTGTCCAGAAGCTTTTTATCTGCCCAAGGTGCCTTTCCGCTTAGGTAATAATCCTTGGCTAGATGAACGAAAGCGGCATCCATTCCCATAATATTTGATGCCTGAAATTCATTTAGGAGGAAGGAAAGGGTGTACTTATAAAATTCGCTGTTAACCTTCATCTTACTCAGAAGGGTATCGGCTGCTGCATCGATGGAGTCAGGTATTTGCAGTAAAATTTTGGTAAAGTATACTTTTAACTTGCCCTCGATAATTGGCGTTAAAAGAAGCCTATCGTCGGAAAAGTCAATATTATCCCAAAAGTGGTTTTTCCCATACTGGTACGATTTTACCCAAAGAAGGCTATCCCTTTTTGGGGTACCCTCAGGAATATTGAAATCTGGCTGTTCTGTTGGCATAATTGCCCGTAGTATGCTGGCCAAAAATGAGTTGGGATTTTCTGCAATTATCTTGTTAAATTCAGCTTTCCCCTTTTCGTCTATCTCCTTAAACTCATTTTGGTAGATTTTTAAGCTGTCAGGATTTTGGGTCGCCTTAGCCTTGTTTTGAATGGCTATGGTCTTAAGTTGCATGTCGCGTTTGAACTTCTGAAATTTTAGAAATGCATCGTTCTCCTTTGACCCCGAAAATTTCATGTCATCGAGCAGGTTGTCCTTGTTGGTCTCCACCGAAAATCGTTGGTTTCCGGTTACCAGCACTTCAAAGTAATTCATGCTAGGCAAAACAACAATGTATATTCCTCCTTTAAGTAGGGTATCTGCCTCAAACACACCATAACCCTTATCGTTCACCCGGGTGGTATCGAGAACATACTTCTTGTCGCCATAGTAGTAACCGAGCAGCAGGGTTGTATCCTTAAGCCCATCAACTTTCACCTTAATTTGAAATCCATCTTGTTTGTTAGCTCCAATGGCGCCTGCCGAAATGAAACATGCTAGGAAAAAAATTAGTAGTTTCTTCATCATCATTTTTTTTGTGGCATTGAAATGCATTGGGCAAATTTACAATACCATTCGTAAATAGTTTTTGGTTTATTGTTAAAATATTTAAATATTTAACCTCTTAAACGCCAGTAAATTTAATGATTTCTGTTCTAATTCCTGTATACCAGCGAGTTGTTGTTGATTTGGTTGAAGCGTTGCTTTCCCAGCTTAAGGCAAATGGCGTTCCTTTTGAGGTTGTGGTGATGGATGATGGTTCGGAGACAGCTGTTCGTGAGGGGAATGCTTTCTGTAAGGAACTCCAGTATGTTCGGTATATCGAATTGGAGCGTAACGTTGGACGGTCGGCCATAAGAAACATGCTGGCAAGTGCGGCAAAGTATGATCTACTGCTATTTCTCGATTGTGATGTTTCCCTCCCCGATGATTTATTCATTAAGCGTTATCTTGAGCTTTATTCCAAGAAGCAGGTGACTGTTGGAGGTATTGCTTACCGTAAGGATCCTCCCAAAGACAAAAGGTTGTTTTTTCGGTGGAAGTATGGTCATGCGCGCGAGGCTATGGAGCATACCACTAGGCAGCAACATCCTTACCATTCGTTTAAAACAGCCAACTTTTGTATAAGTAGGGCCCTGTTCCTCAAAATTCAGTTTTCCGATATTGTTACAGGCTATGGTCACGAGGATACGCTGTTTGGATTTGAGCTTGCCCGGCAAAAAATTCCAATTCTGCACATCGATAATCCTGTGTACCACGATGGGCTGGAGGATGCTGCTACTTTTTTGGCCAAGTCGGAGGAGGCTGTTCAAAACCTACACCACCTTTACCATGCCAATTTGCCCAACCTTAACATTAAACAAATTACTTTGCTGAAGCACTTTTTAGGAGTAAAGCGTTATGGGTTAAGCGCTTTATTTACATTTACTTACAAGGTGTTTGGTGGTGTGATGCGACAAAATCTGATGGGAAAATACCCTTCAATTTTTATATTTAGCCTTTACAAGCTTTGCTACTATAGCTACCTCGATGGTAAAATCTCTTTTTAGTGGAGGTGGTGAAAAACATTAATACGTGGGAGGTCATTCAACAAACAAGCAGAGTTTCTGTTATTGTAGTTGTTTCCCTTTTCAACAGAATATTTCATGCCAAATAAGTTAATTCAGGAAACCAGTCCATATTTGCTTCAGCATGCCCACAATCCGGTAGATTGGTATCCTTGGGGTGATGAAGCCTTTGAAAAGGCCAAGGCCGACGATAAGCTCGTGCTTATAAGCATTGGCTACTCCGCTTGCCACTGGTGCCATGTTATGGAGAGGGAGTCGTTCGAGAATGCGGAGATTGCCGCGTTGATGAACGATAACTTTGTTTGCATTAAGGTAGATAGGGAGGAGAGGCCAGATGTAGATCAGGTATACATGGGGGCTGTTCAGCTTATTACTGGAAGTGGCGGATGGCCACTTAACTGCTTTGCGCTACCCGATAAGAGCCCAATATATGGCGGAACCTATTTTCCCCCAAGCCACTGGAAGGAAATCCTTAAAGGATTGGTTACTACATGGAATTCTGATAGGGATAAGGTGTTAAAGGCCGCGCACGAGCTTACCGAGGGGGTTGCTAATACCGAGATTATTAAGGAGCGAGTTCCTGCTTCTGATTTTTCAATTCGTGATCTACGATTGGTTGTAGAACCGTGGAAGCGCAAGTTTGACAAGACCAATGGAGGCTGGGGTGCCGCACCTAAGTTTCCCATGCCACCGGCTTTGGAGTTTTTGCTCGACTATGCATGGTTATCTGGCGACCAAGCGGTTCGGAGCAGCCTGTTCCTAACTCTAAAAAAGCTGTCCACTGGAGGTATTTACGACCACATTGGTGGCGGTTTTTTTCGCTACTCTGTTGATAAAGAGTGGGTAGTTCCCCATTTTGAGAAGATGCTCTACGACAATGCGCAGCTGGCAGTTGTGTATGCCAAAGCGTTTGTTTACTATGGCTACGCCGATTTTGCACGCGTTGCCAAGGAGACACTGCAGTTTGCTTTACGTGACTTATGGTCGGAGAATGGCGGTTTCTATAGCGCTCTCGACGCAGATAGTGAAGGAGCAGAAGGGAAGTTCTACCTGTGGAGCGACGTTGAACTCAAGGAACTTGCTGGTGATGATTACCATATTCTTTCGCAACTTTTACTGCTAAAAAGCAATGACCACCTCAAGGGAGGTAGCGTGGTTGTACGAAACGAGAACTATCACGCTTCTCAGCTTCTTCCTGAAGAACATGAACGGTTGATGCTGCTTGTTCAGAAACTTTTTCAAAAACGCCAGGAACGGAAAAAACCGTCACTGGATATTAAGCAGATTGCAAGCTGGAATGGGCTAATGGTAAAAGCGCTGTCCGAGGTGTCCCGATATTTACAGGACCCAGGTTTCCTCTGTTTTGCCGAAAGTAATGCACACTTTATTGAAGATTTTCTTGTAAGTGAGGATGGGCGGTTGAGCCGCTGTTTTACCTCTGGACATGCTTCAGAGGTTTCGTTCCTCGATGACTATGCTTTTATTGCAGATGGCTACATTTCGTTGTATCAAACATCGCTGGATGAGAGATGGCTGCTTAGAGCTAAGGAGTTAGTTGATAAGGCAATAGATCTTTTTTACGATGATGTAAGCGGTATGTTTTTCTACTCTTCGAAGGAACAGCCGGCTGTTGTCTCAAGAAAAATGGAGCTTACCGATGGGGTAATGCCTGCTGCTGCATCGGCCCTCGGCCATTCACTATTGGCTCTCGGTCAGTATTTTCATGATGAGCATTATTGCCAGATATCGCGTCAAATGGTGTATAACCTTAAGATGCAACTTTCGGGTGCAGGTCCTTACACGGCAAATTGGGCTAGGCTTTACTTACGGCATCTTTTTCAGCCGGTGGTGGTAGCTGTAGCCAATGAGCTCGAGGAGGGTGATATTTCAAGGCTAAACTCCATCTATTTTCCACCGATGATTTATGCCGCATCCTCTACAATTGGAAACCTACCAATTCTTCGCCCGGAGCACTTTGCTTCGCAGAATAAAATCTTTGTTTGCCACGGAAAGAGCTGCTTTAAACCAGTAGCGAGTATGGACGAACTCCTCGATGTGCTAAATTCAATCAGGGAAAAGGCTGTTCAGTATAAGTAATCTTTGGTTTTTTTGTAAATTGTCCTGTAATTCGCGGGATGATTATGCTTTGTAATGGCGTATATGCCGTTTGTTCTCTTCTGCTTTCTGGCTTTTACGAGTTGTTTGAATTCATATTTATTAACTACCATATCGGATGAAACGGCTCATTTTTGCAGTATCTGTAATTCTCGTAGCAATTATTGTTTTTGCTATTTTTGCATACGTGAAGTGGGACCGTTTGCCTAAGAGAGTTTCTAGCATCTATGTGCTCGACAAAACGGTGTCCAAATCGGACTATAGCGAACATCGCTCCCTGTTCTGGATACTGAATAATCTTCGGATTGTTAAGCCCGACAGTAGTACATACCAGGTTCGGAAAGATTATTACGGCTTTTACCCGATTGATCCAACCAAGGGCTCCTTCGATTTTCGCAGCATTCGCATATCCCAAATCGACCATTTTGCAGATAGCCTCGACATGGTATACTATGTTGACTGCTATGGCGTGTACTCCGATGATTGGATGGGGAAGCATGAATCTAATGTTGGTCAGAAAATTTATGGAGGGCTTAATCAAAATGATTTTCTCTTGCTGAAGGCAATGAAGGAGCGAGGGAAACCGATTATTGCCGAGTACAACCTATTCTCCAATTTGGGTAGTGGATTGGTGAGAAGCAAAGTAGCAAGCCTGCTTGGCTTTACGTACACTGGATGGATTGGCCGTGCTTACGAAAAATTTGATACACTCTCCACCAATGGCCCACCACGCTGGTTGGTAGAACTTTACCAAAATTCATCCGGAAATCCTTGGCCCAATAGTAAGGGTGGGGTTGTGTTTCTTGGATCCGATGGAAGGGTTTTGTTGCTTTACACCGGAAAACATCTGAAATCGGCCACGGTTAACATTATCTCTACGGCTGAAGCGGTTAAGAATTTCAATGTGGAGCCGGTGGTTCCTTTTGGTCGGTGGTTTGAGGTGATTGATGTTCCATCTGACATTAAAGTATACAGCACCTATTTGTTGGATCTTACTCGCTCTGGTATTTCACTCCTACAAAGCAATGGAATTCCGGCTGTATTTCCCGCAACGGTTTCTACCTCGTCGAATGGTCCCATTTACTACTTTGCAGGCAATTTTACCTATACCCCATCTTACATGTTTACCTCCTATCTGTGGGGGGGCAGCACCCTTAATTACCTGGTATCATCGGTATTTCGCCCTAAAGGGTATCTGTTTTTTAACAACTATTACCGTCCACTAATTACCTCCATTATCAATAACTGTTGCGTAAAACCTGATTCTGCAACTGTGCTGCGAAAAAGAAAAAGGCTACTTTTGAAATAAAAATGGAATCGACTGACGGTTTTTGCATAGTTAACGATGAAGTTGTTCCCTATTCCCAACGACTTACTTTCTCTTCGAATCAAACAGTTGTTTATGAAGTTGTAAGATTAATTGAGGGGAAGCCTCTCTTTTTTAGGGAGCATTTACTGCGCTTGGAAAATTCGTGCCGAATTGCCAACGTTGTATTTCACTGGAACTCCATCCAAATTAAGCAGGCCGTTCGGAAGCTTGTGATCACCAACAATGCGCTGAATGTCAACTTTAAGATGGAAGTTTTCCTCCATACCGGTCGGCTATGCTACCAGATGTACCTTATCCCAAGTTTTTACCCATTAGATGATCAATACAGAGCTGGTGTGAGCGTGGGGTTATTCCATGCAGAGAGGGCTAATCCCAATGCAAAAACTGTAAACGCGGAGGTTCGGAGTAGAGCCGATGAGCTGATGAAGTCAAACAGCTGGTTCGAAGTTTTGCTAGTTAACCATGCTGGAGAGATTACTGAAGGAAGCCGTTCTAACTTTTTTTTAGTTGGCCAATCTACTTTACTCACACCTTCACAGCAATCGGTGCTGCCAGGTATTACCCGACAAATGGTATTGAGGTTGGCCTCGGAGTTGAGGATTGAAGTAGAGGAAGCATCTATTCCTTTTGCTGTCCTTCAGACATACCCGGCTGCATTTCTCTCCGGAACTTCACCGGGCCTGATACCAATAGCGACAATTGGAGATATTAATTACAGCTCCGTGCACCCCATCTACCTAAAGCTTCGGGATGCGTATAGGAACTTAGTTTTTGATGATTTAAGTTCATTTACCTATGGAGAAAATTCATAGTACGTTGAAAGTGGCCGCCATTCAAGCCGATCTCCTTTGGGAAGATATTGGTGGCAATCTTGAAAAATTTGGCAGGATACTCGATACATTATCGCCAGATGTTGATTTGGTTGTTTTTCCTGAAATGTTCACAACGGGTTTTTCCATGAACCCCGAGCGGTTGGCCGAAGAGATGAATGGTTCAACCGTAAATTGGCTCTTGCAGCAATCAAAACAGCGGGGAATGGCCCTGGTCGGGAGTTTTGTTGCCTACGAAAATGGCCATTACTACAACAGGCTTGCTTTTGTTGAGCCTGATGGAACGATACAGGTATACGACAAGCGGCATCTTTTTCGAATGGGCGAGGAGCATAACCACTATAGCGAAGGAGCACAACGGCTGGTTGTGAACTATCGAGGCTGGAGAATTCGACCGTTGGTATGTTACGACCTTCGATTTCCGGTATGGAGTCGTTGTAGAAACGACTACGATATGCTTATCTACGTGGCAAACTGGCCCGAAAGTCGGCGCGAGGTATGGTCAACATTGCTTAAGGCAAGGGCTATTGAGAACCAAGCTTGCCTTGTTGGGGTCAACAGGGTAGGAACCGATGGCACGGGGCTTACCTATTCGGGTGATTCCGTAATGATGAATGCAAAGGGTCAACCGCTGGCAATGTCGAGCGGAGTTCAGCAGGAGGTTCTTTTGGCAGATTTTTCCTTGGCAGATTTGCGCACATTTCGAAATAAATTTCCCGCATGGCAGGATGCTGACGATTTCTCAATAGGCTAGAGCGAACGTGGTTATGGATGATCTGGTGAGTGGCGCTGCCTGTATAGCATATTTCACCTTTTCATCGAATAGGAAACAAAACACTCTTCGTTCGAAAAAAAGTTGAAATGCAATTATTGGATTTTTTTGATAATTTCGAAGCCAGAAACCACCATAGAAATGAAGAAGATTAATAATCCATTTATTAACAAGGATCCAAACAGTTACAAGTGTTTTGGTTGTTCGCCTTTTAATAAGTCAGGCTTACATCTGGAGTTTTTCGAGGAAGAGGATGAGATGATAGCATTTTGGTTACCAGAGAAGGTTTTTGAGGGGTATGCGAACGTTTTACATGGAGGTATTCAGGCCACTCTGCTCGACGAAATAGCCAGCTGGGTTGTATACGTTAAGTGCCAAACATCAGGAGTTACCTCTGAAATGAATATTCGCTATAAGAATCCGGTTATTATCGATGGAGGAGAGGTGAAGTTAAAGGCTCGAATACTAAAGCGAGAGCGTAGGTTGGTAACCATTCAAGCCGAACTTTACAGCAAGGACGACGTACTCTGCTCTGAGGCAGAAATTCGATACTTTCTATTTCCCCAACAGATTGCAAAGGAGAAATACTACTATCCGGGGGTTGAAGCTTTCTATATTAACTAGTTAACGTTACCTCGCAGAACATATTAAAAATTTGCCCCGATAAATGTCGGGGCTTTTTTTATGCAACGGTTGTTCATTCCGAAGCTCTACTCTTGATTCTCACCTTTTGACTCCTCCATAGTGATTATTCCGTCCTCATCGGTTTGCGTTGAGTCAGGCTCCGTCGCTGGTTTGTTAAGCAGCTCCAACGCTAAACCGGTAACCTTATCAATGGGTTGGGTGTTGTCGTACTCTTCCTGCGTAATCTGTCCTCGGCGCAGCATAAAGTTTTTAACTAACCGGTAGTAATCGCCTACAAATGGCTTTGGATGCCCAGTTGAGTCGAGGAAGTGGGAATATGTTCTTGGGCGAGGGATTACTCCTGCCATAAAGATAGCCTCGCTTAGGTTGAGGTTATTTACGTCTTTGTTGAAGTAAAACTTAGATGCTTCACTGGCACCGTAAATGTTTGGTCCCCATTCAATTATGTTTAGGTAGGTTTCAAACATCTTCTCCTTTGAAACGAGATGGTTGTTTTCTATAAGCCAAACAATGAGCATCTCTTCCAACTTTCGTGCAATATTCTTATTTTGATTCAGATACACATTTTTCACCAGCTGCATGCTGATGGTCGAACCGCCTCTGGCAAACTCTCCCTTTTTCAGGTCCTCGGCAAGGGCTCCCTTAAACGCTTCCTCATTAAACCCATGGTGCCAGAAGAACGATCCGTCTTCAGAGGTCAGCACTGCATTCTTAAGGTAGGGTGATATCTGATCAAGTGTTCTGAATTCTGGATTTTCTGGACCAACAGTAAATGTCTTTATCGGAACGCCATGGTTATAGGCGGTATACACAAAACTCGTGTCCATTTTTGAAAGGTTGGCTTGGCCGTATCTTAGAATTTTAAACTTTTGGCTGGATAAATTCGAAGAGAATGTTAAGCTGTCGGGCTGTGCCATATCTATGTGGGTGTCGAGCCGGAACTTGAGTGTTCCTGAAACCAAAATTCCAGTAAGATTTGTAAAGAGACCTTCTGGAAGCGATGAGAAAAGGTTCGCCGCAGGAAAGTCATCAGTTGAAATCTTAAGGTCAACAACAGGGAACTTGCCGGGCTGATACCGTGCGTAGAGCCTTGCCGCAAGCTTGTTGAACCCGAATGAGGAGCTACTGTCAACCTCAAAGAAGTTTTTCCCTATGGTGAGCAGGCTGTTTCCTTTCAAACTATCTATCATTACCGTTTCCTGCGCAAGTTTAGGACTGTTCAGCATTGTTCCGTAGATTTTACCGGAAAGTTTCAGCATTGCATGGCTCGATGAAAACTGTTCCCCCTTGATGCTAAAGTTCAGGGAGTCGAACATGGTAACAAGGTTGTACTTGTGCTCCAGAAACGGCACCGTAAACTTTTTCTTCCCTTCTTTATAAAGGTCATAGGCAATGGCTGTGTTTCTTCTGCTGGCAGTTCCCTTAAGGTTAAGTGTATCGGCAGCCCCACTTTCATTCACCACTATTTTCGATTGAAAAATACCATTTTGGGAGACCAGCTCAGGAAGTTTAATGGCCAGTGCATAGCCATCGTGATGGTAGTGCAGGTTAACGTTGCTTAGGTATGTGTCGGCGGTTAGTAGATCGAGCGTGAACCGTAATACTCTTCCATAGCGGCTAGCCAGATTAATGTTTTTAGTGGTATCGGTAACAGCTATTCCTTCCTTGTGCTTTTTGAAAATAAAGAAGTAGTTGCCCGAGGTATCATTTCTTTCGAGGTTAACGTATGCATCGCGAATGTCAATGGTGCTAACGGAGGGCTTAAGCAGCCATAGCTTCAGGTAGGATTGTTCAAGGCCAATTTCTCGCACGGACATGAGCGTATCGTATCCGTTGGGTTTGAGGAAAAGGTCCTTTACCTGAAGGGTGGATATTCCGCTAAACTTTATGCTGCTGCAGCCGATGGTTACTCCGTAGTGTTGCTGAGCATACCTCGCCGCCCTATTGAAGGCGGAATGTAGAACCACATTGCGAAAAATGAAAAATAGCAGCTGAATAGCTATTAATCCAACTACAAGCCACAAGGTTATTTTCCGAAGAAGTTTTTTCGTTTTGCTGTTCATTGCTCTACTGTTTTGATGAGGCTGAAAATTGTCCACAGGCAGCGCTGATGTCGCCACCCCTTGAGGTACGTAATGTGGTGCCGATACCGAGTGTATTTAGCTGTCGTTGGAAGTCATGCGCTTGTTTTGTGGTGGGAGATGCAAGCGTAGTACTTTGATGACCGTTTAGCGGAATGAGGTTAACATGGCACTTGATGCCCGCAAGCATTTTAGCCAGCTCTAACGCATGGTTTGGAGAATCGTTGACACCGTTGAGCAGGATGTATTCAAAGGATAGTCTTAGGGTTTTTGGAAGAGAGAGCTCCCTTGCAAGCGCCAGTGTTTTTGCAATTGGATGTCTCTTCTCAATAGGCATAAGCCCCATTCTTTCTTCGGGGAAGGGGGAGTGAAGGCTAATGGCGATATTGCATAGGCCAAGGCTGAATAGCTCCTCTAGTTGGGCTGGTATCCCGACAGTAGAAACGGTTATGTTTGCTACACCAAATGCCATTCCCCAGTTTGCCGTAAGTATTTCCAAACTTTTTCTAACATTTCCGAAATTGTCCAGCGGTTCACCCATCCCCATGAACACAATTCGGTTTACACTGCCACGTTCAGGCAAGCTTATCAGCTGGTTTAGTATTTCGTTTACTGATAGATTTTCGTGAAATCCAATGGTTCCAGTGAGACAAAATGAACATCCCATTCTACATCCCGCTTGAGTTGAGATGCATAGCGTGTTTCGCTTAGCGCCTGGCATGTAGGCTGCCTCTATGAGGTTGCCTTCTTCCGTTTTGAACAGATATTTTTTTGTTCCGTCTTCAGAAAACTCCTCCTTAATTGGCGGATGCAAGGAAATGGTGTAGCGTTCGTCCAAGATTGCTCTGAGCGCTTTAGGTAGTGCCTCCATCTCCATGAAGTTATGTATATTTTTTCGGTAGAGGTAGTAGGCAAGTTTCCTTGCCTCTTCCATACCATAACCTGCCTCTTCACAAAGTTGGATTAGCTGTTCTATATTCTGTCCCAGAATACCTGCTTGGCTCATTTACTGAAATTTGTGACAAAAGTAGCTTTTTTCGTGAACGGTATCTGTCACTCAAAATGGTTTAACACATTTTGTAGCTAAGGAAAAAAAAGAGCCATCGTATCGATGGCTCTTTCTATGCTAGAAATTTTTTGGTGGGTAGAGGTCATTCCACCATTCCGGTTGGTCTTTTAGGTACCTGTCAAACCAAGCAATGATGGTTTTTGTCCATCGAGTTCTATGGTCAAAATCCATTATGAAGTGGTTCTCATCGTCGAAGTGTACCATCTCCACGGGCTTGCCTAGGATTTTGAGTGCATTAAACATCTGTATGCTTTCTCCCGGAGGCACATTGGTATCGGCAGAGCCTTGAAGCAGTAGTAACGGAGTTTTAATGCGGTTGGCCATAAATAGTGGACTTTGCTTAACGTATAGGTCTGGATTGTTCCAAGGATAGCTGTTGTAGCTGGCAACGGTGGAGTAGGAGTAGCCCCAAAAACCTTCGCCCCAGTAGCTCGCTATATTGCTAATCCCTGCATGGGAAATGGCTGCGGTGAACATATCGGTTTGAGTTTGGAGATACATGGTCATGAAGCCGCCGTAAGAAGCACCTATACAGCCAACTTTTTTAGCGTTGGCATAGGGGTGGGAGGCCAAAAACTTTTGAGTTCCTTCAATAATATCATCGGCCGTATACTTTCCCCATGCGTTTACATGCATTGCCGAAAACTCTTGACCAAAACCGGTTGTTCCGGCTGGTTGGAGAACATAAACTAGGTATCCATTGGCTGCATAGTATTGGAATGGATAGCGTCCTTCCCAACGTCGTCCCACGGGGCTGGTGCCACCGTAGTAGTACACAATTACAGGATACTTCTTGCTCAGGTCGAAGGAGGGTGGATAGTAAACTCTACCTACAATGGTTTCACCGCGTTTATTTTTAAAGTCCCAGCTATCTACCTTAGAGAGCGCAACATCGTTAAGCCATTTGTAGGGATTGGCCACCAGTTGAGTTTGTCCATTGGTAAGGTTTAGGAAGTAAGCCTTAGTGGGGCTATTGGTGCCCTGTGCTGCGTAGGCGGCGTAATTGCCTGTTTTGGAGTATGAAATGGACAGAAGGTTATCCTCCTTTGTATCAACCTTGGTGAACTGCTTTGTGCTGGTATTATACTCGTAAAGGTCTTGATATTCTCCGTCCTCGCATTGGAAATATATGTTTCCGTTGCTGGGGTTCCAGTAGCCACTCATGATCATGGGGTTGAAGTTTCTGGTGAGGGGCTCTACCGTTTTTGTTTTTAGGTCGAAGATGTATGCTTGGGTGTCGAAGTTGTTGGCAACTTGACCTTTTTTTATGTTTTCGCCAATCTTTCCAAAGGCTGAAGGACCAGCAAGAACAAGCAACTTATCGCCAGAAGGAGAGTAGCTGGCAGAAAGGTCGTAGCGATTGTTCTTAATGATAGTGTCTACTGCCAACGTTTCTAAATTAATTTGGTAAATGCTGTTGAGTGCGAAGGGCTGTTGCGTGTAGTCAGGCTTGGTTGTTGAAACCAGAATATTCTTTCCGTTGAGGCTTACATCTTCCAATCCAGTGGTCTCATTTCCGTATGTTAAACGTTCAGAGATTCCTGTTTTAGTGTCCAACTTGTAGAGAAACGAGCGGTCTCTCCAGTTTGGCCACCGGTCTTCAATGCTATTAAAGTATTTATATCCTTCCTCTTTACTACCGTCCTTTTCGGTTTGGTAGTAGAGAACGTAGCTATTGTCAGGTGCCCAAGTGAAGTATTTAGCCTCATCGATGCCCTGCGCAACCTGAACCTCTTTCATGGTATTTAGGTCGAGCGTAAAGAGGTTCGTAGTTTTATCGGTGGTGGTAGTATAGTAAAGTGTGTTATCTACCGATGTCCATCCAACGGAGCCGAGCTTGCTTTCTCGAATGCTCCAAACCAATTTCTTTGAAGGAATCTCCAAAACTTCAATTCTGCTACTGCTTTTTCCTTTTGGACCAAAGGTGGCGTAACGAACAATGCCGTATTGCCCTGATGGGGAGATGCTGATGCTGGAAATCTGTTCTGCGCTGAGCACATCGTTGAGGGTTATTGGTCGTTCAGGCAAAATAGAAATGGCCACGGCACTGGTGCTATACTCCTTATTGGGGGTAAGCACAGCCTTTAGAGCAATGGCGTTGGAATCGGATGGGGTACTTAGCAGCTTAACCTCTACGAGGTATTTTTCCTTTTCTAGCGTTAACGAAGCGTCTGCCGACTTTGACTTGTTGGTCTCTTTCTCTGCAGAACTTTTGTCGGCCACCTTTTTCCCGTCTAGATACACCTCAACCCTATCGGGGGTTTGAATGGAGAGCTTTCCTTTGAAAAACCGATTTGGTTCAATGTAAAAAGCAAAGGTGTGGAGTGTTGTACCAGTTGTATTTGTTAGGGTTACCCAGCCAGCAGTATCTGCTTTTAGTGTTTCCCACTTTAGGTTTTCTCCAATTGAGGCACCTGTCCTAGGCGTGGACTCATCTGCCTTAAAATCATCGGTTTTAAGGAACATTTGAACCTCAAATGCTTTTCCTTCGGTATTTTTTACATCCGAAAATACGGGTTTTTTTAGCTCAACTGGCCCCATGTGGAGAAGCTCTGGAACTATAACCTTTTCCTGCGCCATAGTGGTAAGACCAATGGCAACAAAGGAAAGTGCTAGTAGGGTCTTTTTCATTCGTTAATAGTTTATAGTTAAGGTAAAATGAAACCAACATGCTTCGCACCGACTAAGCCTTTGTTGAACTTATTAATTCAGCTTACAAGATTAGTAATGGGAGAATATGCGGTGTCACCATATTGTTTAACTGGTTATTCAATAGATGTAAAAATTACGGAATGGTTTACTTTTTGGCCTGCATAAAATTAGGAGCCTGTAGCCATCTAAAGTTAGTGCCAATAAAAAACTCCGCAAAAGGTCTGCGGAGTTTTTTACTACTTGTTAACTCATCACTGTTTAGAGTGCCTCTGTTTCAACAATTTTTGCAAGTATTTCGGAATAGGGAATTAGCAGGTAGGTTTTTCCTTCGAGCTCAACCTCACTACCGCTGTATTGCTTAAAAACTACGGTGTCGCCAACGGCTATTTCGGCACCGTCAATATTGCCAACGGCAACAACTTTAGCCCATTGAGGTTTTTCCTTTGCCGTGTCGGGAATAATAATGCCTGAAGCGGTTCTTACCTCCTCATTTTTATTGGTAAGGTCGAGAATTACATTTTGGTTTACTGGAACTAATTCTTTCATTGTCATGGTTATGTGTGTTTAATGTTATTATTGTGCATTTACTCCTAAGAGTCTATTCAGTTTTGCTTGGTCGAATCCTACCACCCATTCACCATTTATGCGGGTTTGAGGAACACCTCGCTGGCCGGTTGCCCTAACCATCTCTTCGCCAGCCGACTGATTTCTTGACACGTCGATATCGGTAAAGGGAATGCCATTCTTCCTCAGATAACCCTTGAGGGTATTGCACCAGGAGCAGGTGGGCGTGGAGTATACCGTTACGCTTTTTTTCTGCTCTCCATTTGCGGTGGCATAGGCTGCACTCTCAAAAAGTGTTTTAAAGAACCCAACATCGTTGCATCCCTTAACCACGTCCTTTTTTACTCCTTTTTCAAAAACCACCAGTGATGGTGCAGAAGTAATTTCCAGCGCTGGGTGAATATCTGATACCTGTGTGGCGTCTGCAGTAAAGACTTTGGTATCCTTCACCATTTTTGCTGCCTCAGCAATGGTACTGTAGGCGCAATCGCTTACAGCCGTTCCCTTTTTGTAGATTAGCAGATAATGCTTATTCAGCCCTTCAGATTGTTGCCTGAAATCGTTGAGAGAAGTTACTGTTATCATAGCTATTGTTGTTTATTTTTTAACCTACTAGCGACTATCAATTTTTTAACTCTGTTTTACATGCCGTCGCTGGTTGTTAATTGTTTCTAAAAATTTGCTCATTAATGTTTTAACCTCCGAGCTGTAATCTCATTTGGCAAATCGCTGCACATACATTCACCATTGGTATACTGCTCAATTTTCCCAACATAATAGCTTACGAATTTTCAGAATATTAACCGTAAAGGCTCAATTCGCACGCAATATATTGGCATTTGATATCCTTAACCTATAAATTTTATGCCAAAGTATTGTAATATGACAATGTGTGCATATGATTCGAAATTATTGCCGGAGTGGTGTCATTATGGCACAATTATTTATTATCGTACTCGTTTACTTTTTTTCACTTCGGATTTCAAGGTGGCTGATTAATTGAGTGAGGAGAGTGAACTTATCTTTGTTGAAGCCGTTGCGGTAAGGTTTTTAAAAAAGTGAATAAGGTTGTATCTTCGTATTGTATTAACCAAATTGATTATATGCGGAAGCAGCTATTTATAGTGGTATTAGTGCTATCTCTTGGAGGGTGTGGATTCTCACCAATGCAAAAGCTGGATTTGTCGGATAGCGCCGTGGAGCAAACCTTTTCGCCAAAGGAGGTAGAGGGGGTAAACAAAATTATTCGATTCATGGATAGCACTGCATTTTCTGGATGCAGCTGCAATGATGTTGTTCATGCATATGCTAACTTGCGATATGCTCCAGAGATATTTAGTCAACCCCAATTTGACAAGCTTATTGCCAGCATGAAGCAATTGGGACTCTATCAGTCATTCTGGACTGTTCAGCATGATAACGACAGTGCTAAGTCCGTGTATCTTAATTTCAACATGAATGGTAAGCTTTTTAAGCTAATTGAGCGGCTTAGCGATAACGATGAGGTTGCACGTGAATACTACGGCTATTTGATGCGCGACAAGGATATTTCACCTGCATTGGTTGCCATGTTTCCCACCGATTTTCCTGAAATTGATGTTAGCCGTCCAGCCGTTAGACTGTTGATAGCATCGCATCTAATCTTCCTGAGGGAGTCTGAAAAATATTCTAAGAAAAAGCCCATTCCTCTTCGCCTTCAGGATATGGATAATGACTAAACCATTGTGTCAAAAAAAGGAGAAGAGGCTGTCGGTATGGCAGCCTCTTCTGGTTTTTACTTCATATCGCTTAGCGCTTTTTCTGCGGCTTTTAGCGTAGGTTCTCCCGAGAGTTCCGAGCCAACGGCTCCCTTCATCCATAGTTGAGGAATTAACCTGCCTTGGCTGTATATCCTAATAATCTCATCGGCGAAGTTTTTTCCTGCAATTTGCTGCTCTATTTGAAAGTCAGCAAGGTATCCAATTGGGTAGGCGCTCAGGTAAAGCGGGCTATCGATCATGTGGCTGTAAATGGCCAAAATGGTTTCATCCTTGGTGCCAAATACATCGGCATAGTATTTATTCCATATATCCTTAGCGATGGATATGGTTGCCTCTTTTAGCTCAGCAGCAGTGGCGTCGGGATGGGCGTAAAGCCATTTCCAAACGTTCATGTCAACTAGCGAAACGCCCATAATTTCATAGCACGACCAAGCATTGTCGAGTGCAAGCATATCGTTCTTCTCCTTGCCCTGATCCTTTATGCCGAGCAAATCGAGGTCGCGCTTCTGGAAGATAAATGCCAATGCCTCTGTAAGGGCTGTGTTAGGAACATGTGACATCATGTAGTTGTCCACCATATCCATGGTAATTGTTTGCTCAACAGTGTGACCAAATTCATGAACGGCAATGTTGTAACCCTTGTAGTCCATTCCATTTTTTCCAACCCGAGTTCGTAGAAGCGAAACATCCCCCTTCATCTCGGTTCCCCAAGCATGTCCTGCTCCTCGTGAGTTTTCGACCAGAACGTGCGATGCAATAAAGTTGGCTTTTTCCTTTGTAAAGCCTAATTTTTGAAGAATATTCGGGAGGTCTTTCTTTACTGCTTCAGTGGTGGGATACTTCCGCTGAGTCATTTCGGTGAGCTTGGCTTCGGCAATGGAACCACGAGCTTTAAAGCCATCGTACCAGATATCAAAAGGTTGTAGCGGTCTGCCAAGTCGTTTGCTGATAAGCTTGCCCATCTCCTTGATGGTTGGTGAGGAGATGAAGTTGATGAAGAGCTTTTCCACATCGGCCTGCGGAATTTCCATCTCTTGTTCAAACTTACGCTGAATATAGGTAGGGTAGTCGGGGCTGAAGTTATCGACTGCCTTCATGGCGTGGAAATTGTCTAGAAGCACCTGGTAGCGCTGTTCCGACTCCGGTGTTGCCTCAACCTTTTTTCCATCCATGGTTAGGGTGTTGGTATAGGGATTCCAACTGTAGCTGTCCTTGTTGATAACCTGTGTCGGGATGGTCTGGTCTATAATTCTTTTCATAACTTCATAAATCAGCTGCTGGTTTTCCAGCCCATCTTTTTTGTTGGCGTATTGCGACTTAAGTTCATCGCGAAGTCCCCAATGAGAAATTAGCTTTAGATCGGTAGGAAATGGGCTTTTTCCGTTCTTGTCAATCAGCTTGCCCATGTATATGTTGTAGTTGGAAATGTAGGTGTCAGCGGCTGTAAGCTTGTCGGAGACATTTTGCTGAACCTCGGCGGGTATTCTGGAGGAGAACATGTCGCCCATTCTGGCGTAAGCCCACTCGTGCCTGCTCCATTTTGGCCCAAGTTCCGTTTTTTCCTTTAAGGAGTAGAAGGGGAAGTTTAGAATGGTGATGAATGCGATACGGTTGCCAAATAGATCGTCTGTGAGGTGGGCGGTGGGGTTAAAGGCTCCAAACAGCTCGTCGATGGGAGTAATTGTGTCGCCTCTATCGAGCTGGAGTGGACGCTGCAGCTCCTTGTTAATTACGGAGTAGTACCCATTAAGCACCTCAAATCCATGTGACAGTTTAGAGAACAGCTGTTCTCGTGCTTCCGCATTGCCTTGGTAATTGTTAATGCAAAAGGAGACAAAGTCATTGTCGGTTCCATCCTCGGATCGCCATAGCGCTGCAACCTGCTTAACCCCTTTTTCAATCAAGGTTTTTTGGGCGGCACCATTTTTTGAGACTAGCGAGTCAATAACTTTAGATACAATCTGTTGATCCATCGCTTTGGGTGTTTGGCTATTATCTGCCTGCTTTGTCCCACATCCTCCTAGGAGCAGTACTGCTGGCAATAAAATAGGTAATAACTTTTTAATCATTGCTTTATAGTTTAGGTATTGCGCGACAAGTTAAGCAAATTGATGCAGGGTTGATCTGCACTCCTTCATGATTTTTTACCTATTAAGTTGCCTTTACAATTTCCTTTTAGATTTAGGAGTAAAACATAATTTTCTACTTTGACCTTCGCTAACATAGGCCATTATACCTGCCGAATCTCCCTGAGTGTGGATGGCTACGTAAACTTTAGCCTGCTCAACATGCAGAATTATTGCTTATTATATCTGTTGTTTTAATCCATAATTTATTCTAAATTGTGTTTGTCGAATTGCTATTCACTTTCCATTAACTGCTGGGTTAATACGTTGGTATTTAGCAGTCTAATTAATAGGGCAAACGTATGACCACTCCTTTAACTGCCGAGGATAGGAACGAACTTTCGCTTGTGCCTATCACCACAATGATTTTCAAGCCTACAATTCGGGAACTCCATTATCTCCATTTCTTCATTGAGGAGGAGTTGGGTTATTCGTTGGCACAATTTAAAGATGCTGCTCCTTTCTATTTAGACTTGCTGCATCCCGACGATTTGTTGCTACTGAAGGAGAAAGAGCAGGAGCTATTAAAGAATCACCTCCAATTTTCCGAGTTTTCTGCTCCAATGAGAATAAGGGCACTCAATGGTGATTTTGTTCTTTTTCAATTCACTGAAACGTTAATTAGTCGCTCAAACGAAGCGGAAACATTGCTGATTACGCTGCAAAATTTGCAAAAAGCAAGATACTACGAAAATGCGTTACGCGAGAGTGAACAGCGTTTTAAGGCTCTTTCGGAGGCATCTTTTGGTGGAATTGGTATACATGATAAAGGTCTTATTATTGAGGCAAATTCGCAACTTTCCATATTGACAGGATACTCGCACGAGGAGTTAATAGGCATGAATGGGCTGTTACTCATAGCGCCAGAATTTCGTGAGCAGGTAATGCAGCATATCACCGAAGGTTATGAGTTACCCTATCAAGTAGTTGGATTGAGAAAGAACGAGTCGAGATATCCACTGCAAATTCAAGGAAGACAGGTATTCCTTGGAGGAAAGACAGTAAGGGTAACGGAGTTTCGAGATGTTAGTCAGCTTGAAATGATGGAGCATGCCCTGTCGAGGAGTGAGCAGATGTACCACGAAATTGTGGAATTTGCCGTTGATGGTTTTTTAATTGGCGACGCTAAGGGAAATGTTATTGAAACCAACACCCGCTTTTTGGAGATTAGCGGATTGGCAAGAGATCAGGTGGTAGGAAAGTACATCTCCGATCTCTTTCCACGCGAAATCATGTTGGAGAAGCCGTTCCGGTTCGATTTGTTAAGTGCTGGACACACCGTTGTGCTGGAGCGTTACTTGTTGCGTCCTGATGGAGTGCAAGTGATTGTTGAAATGCATTCCAAGAAGATGCCCGATGGAAGCTATCAGTCCATAATTCGTGATATTACCGACAGGGTTTACGATAAGGCTCTAATTAGTGAGCGAGAGGAGACGTTTCGTCGGCTGTATGAGGAGTCTTCTGACCCAATTCTGCTCCTTTCCCCAACCTCTATTATCGATTGCAACATTGCCGCTCTCAAAGTTTTGGGATATAGTAACAAAAGCGAATTAGTTGGAAAGAGTCCGCTTGAAATGTCGCCCCAAATGCAGGATGGGATTGATTCTACCGTGAAAATGGATAGGATGATTGAGCATGCAATAGAGAACGGGTATGCTCGATTTGAATGGATACACTACAAGGAGGATGGGAGCGAGTTGCCAGTGGAGGTAATGCTTACGCCAATTCTAATTCAAGGTAAGACGGTATTCTATGTTGTGTGGCGCGATATTACGGAAAGAAGAAGGTATGAAAAGGCGCTGCAGGAAAGTGAGGCTCGATTCCGGGTTGTTGCAACAAACATAGAGGCCATCATATTCACGCTGGATAAGGATGGAACCTTTGTCTTATCAGAGGGTAAGGGGCTTGCCAAACTTGGCCTTCATCCTGGTGAGGTTGTTGGCACAAATGCACTGGATATGTATTCTTCTTTTCCTCAAATAAAGAGGGCAATAGAGGAGAGCTTGGCTGGCAATATTGTTCAGGATACATTTGAGATGAATGGGGTATTGCTTGATACCATCTTCTCCCCTCAGCTCGACAGAAACGGGATGCCAGTTGGAGTGGTGGGCCTTGCCGTTGATGTAACAGAACGAAAGATTGCCGAAGAGGCTATTGAGCTGGAACGGGTTTACTTTGAGCAACTTTTTGAGTGGTCTCCCGAGGCCATCGTCATTCTTGATCTCGATCAAGCTATTCTTCGAATCAACGCTGAGTTTACCAAACTTTTTGGATACTCAAAGGAGGAAGTTCAGGGTAAACAGCTGAACGACCTTATTGTCCCCGAACATCTGATTGACGAATCGAACAGCATTTTCTTTTCAGCCAACAGGGGGACGCCGGAGGTATACGAAACAATTCGTCACCGTAAAAATGGTTCGTCTGTTTATGTATCTATTCTAGCGAACCCCATTGTTTTTAAGGGAGGTAAGCTTGGTGTGTATGGTATTTACCGGGACGTTTCAGCGAGGAGACGGGCAGAGGAGGAAGTTCTGAGGAAAAATAGGGAGATTGAACTTCAGAACATTGAGCTGATTAAGGCAAAGGAAAAGGCAGAGGAGAGCGATAGGCTAAAATCGGCATTCCTTGCCAATATGAGCCACGAGATACGAACACCAATGAATGGTATCATTGGATTTTCGCAGCTTTTACTGAATAACGATAACACACAAGCGGAGGAGGAGCAGTATGTGGGTATTATTCAGAGCTGTGGCAAGCAGCTGCTTACCATTATAAACGACCTTATTGATATTTCTCGAATTGAGGCAAATCAGATTCAGCTTAATCCACACGTTTTCAACCTGAATAAGCTTTTGAATGAGCAGTACCTTTTGCATCTATCCAAAGCCAATGATCAGGGAATAAAAATGATAAGTGTTAATGGCTTTGAAGATGATAGGAGCTACGTGACGGTAGATGGTGATAGATTGAAGCAGGTTCTCACCAATCTTATTGGCAATGCAATTAAGTTTACCGAATCGGGATATGTGAAATTTGGATACCAGCGGAAAAACGATGTTTTGGAGTTTTTCGTTGAGGATACTGGAATTGGCATTACGGAGGTCGATCAGCAGCTCATTTTTGAGCGCTTTAGACAAGTGGAGACAGAGGCATCTAAGATTATCGGCGGAACAGGCCTTGGCCTTGCCATATCAAGAGCTATTGTCACCTTAATGGGAGGGGAGATTTGGGTTAAATCTCAACCACAAAAGGGCTCCACCTTTTACTTTACCATACCATATGCTCCAGCATTGGAAGCGCCAGTTGAAGTAGGTACTAGCCAACAGAAAATATCCACCAACAGCTGGAAGGGAAAGAGAATTCTAATAGCCGAAGATGATCACATAAATGCTTTTTTATTCGAGCGAATGCTCGATAGCTATGGTATGGATATCGTATTGGTAAAAAATGGGGCTGAAGCTTTATCCCATTTTCAGAGAGGACAAAGTTTTGATATTGTGCTAATGGATATTAAGATGCCTATTATGGATGGGATAATAGCCACCCAAAAAATCAGAGAACTCGGTATTGAAATCCCAATTGTAGTGCAGTCTGCCTATATTCAGAGCACAGATTTAGCATTAGCCATGAAGGCTGGTTGTAACGATTACATCATAAAGCCAATAGAGAAAGATAAGCTTATGGTGTTGCTGTCGAAGTACCTGTAGCTTGTTTTACTAGTATAGTGCTCTGGCAATTCTTGCAATATTGTCCGACTTTCCCATTGTATAGAAATGAATTGATGGAACTCCGGCTTTTTTGAGTTCCTTGGTTTGGTGAATGGCCCACTCAATGCCAAGCTCTCGAGCAGCCTTATTATCCCGACACAAGCTTAGCTCTCTTACCAGCTCATCCGGCAGGTTCACATTAAATACGCGAGGAAGAAGGTTCAGGTGTTCCTTTAACGATATGGGTTTTATTCCAGGAATTATAGGAACCGTTATGCCCAGCTGACGGCAGTTCTCCACAAAGGCGAAAAACCTGCTGTTGTCGAAAAAGAGCTGTGTGACAATGTATGCAGCACCGGCATCAACCTTTTCCTTCAGATGCATTAAGTCAGTAGCCACGTTTGGGGCTTCCGCATGTTTTTCGGGATACCCTGCAACGCCAACACAAAAATTTGTAGGATTAGCCGACTCAATGTTTTCATCGTTATACTTACCGCTATTCATTCTCATTATCTGCTTCACCAAATCAACGGCATGACGGTGACCTCCGGGCTTGGGATCGAACCGTCCGGTGATTTTGTCGGAATCGCCCCTTACTGCAAGAATATTTTGTATGCCCAGAAAATCAAAGTCAATTAAGGCATCCTCCGTCTCCTCCATATTGAACCCTCCGCAGATAAGATGAGGCACTACATCGAGGTTGTAGCGATGCTGAATGGCAGCGGCAATACCCACAGTTCCCGGTCGGCGACGTAAAACCTTGGGTTGAAGCACTCCATCTGCTCCTTTTTGGTATACAACCTCTTCACGGTGGTAAGTAACGTTGATGTATGCCGGAGAAAATTCCAACAAAGGGTCAATCGTGTTGAAGATCGACTGAAGGTTGTCGCCCTTTAAAGGAGGCAGCAACTCAAAGGAAAAGAGGGTGGAATCGGCCTTTTGGAGATGTTCGGTAATGGTCATGGTAAGTATATGCAATTTTTAAAAATACGTGGTAAGTGGTTCATGAGTCAACGATTATTTCTCAAGGATGTAGGTTGGCATAAACTTAATTACATCTTCTTCGCTAAGGTTAAGCCTTTCGGCATAGTCTGCCAGTTGATCGGGGGCAATTTTACCGACGTTAAAATACTTGCTGGCCGGGTGCGAAAAGTAGTAGCCCGACACGGAGGCTCCCGGCACCATGGCTAGGTTTTCCGTTAGATTAATACCTATATGCTCTTTAGCCGAGAGAATATCAAAAATCATTGGCTTTCCACGGTGGTCGGGGCAGGCTGGATACCCCGGTGCTGGCCGAATTCCCAGATAGTGCCCCTTTATCATCTCCTCTATATTTTGCTTCTCGTTTGGAGCATAGGCCCAAATCTCCTTGCGGACCTTATAGTGAAGCAGCTCAGCGAATGCCTCCGCCAGCCTATCGGCCAAAATCTTCACAAAGATGGCATTATACTCATCATTTTGCTTCTGGTAGTGACTTGCGAGGTGATCGGCACCGTATACCGTGACGGCAAACGCTCCAAAATAGTCCTCTTTCCCAGATTCGGTTGGTGCAACATAGTCGGCAAGACATATATTAGCTTCGTTGTTGATCTTTTTCTCTTGGTTGCGCAGCTGTGGGAAGCGCAGCAGCACATCGTCCCGGAGGTCGTCGGCAAATAGTATTATGTCATCTCCCTTTGAGTTGGCATGAAAGATACCGGCAACACCCTTTGCAGACAAAGACTTGTCTTTTATTATGGAGTCGAGAAGCGCATTGGCATCATTGAACAGCTTAAGGGCCTCCTTCCCTTTTACAGGGTCGTTCAGAATAGCTGGATACCGCCCACTAATGTTCCAGGCAAAGAAGAAGAATGTCCAATCGATAAATGCTCGAATCTCCTCAAGTGGATAATCAAGGTAGGTACATACACCTACTCGTGCTGGTTTAGGTGGATTATAGGCATCCCAATCGGTTTTTAGCGCATTGCTTCTTGCCGCTGAAAGAGAAACAACCTCAATCTTTTCGGTAGTATAGTTGTCAATTATCCGCTTGTAGTCCAAACGAGTTTTTTGCACAAATTCCGCCCGAGTCTTGTCGCTAATAAGATTGGTTGCCACAATGGAGGCCAGTGACGCATCCTTAACGTGAACAACTCCGCTGCTGTATTCCGGGTCAATTTTAAGTGCAGTGTGGAGTTTGGAGGTTGTGGCACCACCAATCATTATTGGGATGGAAAGCTTTTGCCGCTCCATCTCTTTTGCCACCTGCACCATTTCGTCGAGTGAAGGGGTGATTAAACCGCTTAACCCAACAATGTCGGCTTTCAACCTAATGGCTTCCTCAACTATCTTTTCAGCAGGAACCATTACGCCAAGATCGGTAATCTCAAATCCATTGCACGAAAGCACAACGCCTACAATGTTTTTTCCAATATCGTGCACGTCGCCCTTTACGGTGGCTAGCAGAACTTTGCCTGCCGACTGCATCATTTTACCATGCTTGCGCTCCTCTTCAATGTAGGGTTGCAAAATGCTCACCGCCATCTTCATCACCCTGGCGCTCTTTACAACTTGCGGAAGGAACATTTTGCCTGAACCAAAAAGCTCGCCAACAATCTTCATTCCATCCATGAGTGGACCTTCAATCACGTCAAGGCCACTGGCAAATTGCTGCCGTGCCTCCTCGGTGTCCTGTGCAATGAACTCCGTAATGCCTTTTACCAGGGAGTGGGAAAGGCGTTTTTCTACGGGAGCATCTCGCCATTCATTCAACTTTTTGGTTTCTTGCTTCTCGTCGTGCAAATTCTCCGCAAAGGCAAGTAGCCGTTCCGTTGCATCTTTTCGACGATTGAGCACTAGGTCCTCCGTGAGCTGTAGCAGGTCAGCAGGAATTTCACTGTATATCATGAGTATGGAGGGGTTCACTATCCCCATGTCCATGCCTGCTCTGCTGGCATGGTAAAGAAAAACGGAGTGTATAGCTTCGCGAATGGTGTTGTTTCCTCTGAAGCTGAAGGAGAGGTTGCTCACGCCACCACTAATCTTCACCAGCGGAAGGTTTTCCCTAATCCATCTGCAGGTCTCAATAAAGCTTACAGCATAGTTTGCATGCTCTGCAATGCCAGTTCCAATGGCCAGAATATTGGGGTCGAATATGATATCTTCGGGCTTGATTCCTGCCTTTTCCACAAGCAACTTGTAGCTTCGTTGAATTACCTCAATTCGGTGCGGGGTGGTTGCAGCCTGCCCTTTTTCATCGAAAAGCATAACCACCATGGCAGCACCATAGCGACGAATGGTCTTTGCGTGGGCAACAAATTGCTCCTCACCCTCCTTTAGGCTAATGGAGTTTACAATGGCTTTTCCCTGCACGCACTTCAGCCCTGCCTCGATAATGCTGAATCGGGAAGAGTCTATCATTACTGGAACGCGCGAGATGTCTGGTTCAGCAGCCACATAGTTAAGGAACGTGGTCATGGCCTTTTCACCCTCAATGAGGGCATCGTCCATACAAACGTCGATTACTTGGGCGCCACCTTCAACCTGCTCACGGGCAACTGATAGCGCCTCCTCGTATTTTCCTTCTGCAATGAGCCTAGCAAACTTCTTGGAGCCGGCCACGTTGGTTCGCTCCCCAATATTTAAAAAGTTGATTTCCGGTCGAAGTTCCAACGGTTCCAATCCGCTAAATCTGGAGTATTTTGGCAATTCAGCAGGTTTTCGGGGAGGATATTTCTGCGCCAGTTCGGCAATAAGAGCAATGTGGGCAGGTGTAGTTCCACAGCATCCTCCCACAATATTCACCAATCCGCGCTGTAGGTATTGCTCCACCACGTTGGCCATTTCCTGCGCAGTTTCCTCGTATTCACCCAACTGGTTGGGTAAACCGGCATTGGGGTGTGCGCTCACCAGAAATTCTGTATTCTGCGAAAGTTCAGCAAGGAAGGGTAGGAGCTGGTTTGCACCTAGGGCACAGTTTAAGCCAATACTTAGCAGTGGTGCATGCGAAATGGAGTTGATAAATGCTTGCAGCGTCTGACCAGAGAGTGTCCTTCCGCTGGCATCGGTTATGGTGCCCGAAACCATGATTGGAATTTGGAGCTGCTTCTCCTCAAGCACCAACTCAATGGCAAAGAGGGCAGCCTTGGCATTCAGGGTATCAAAAACGGTTTCTACAAGTAAAATATCCACGCCACCATCGATAAGCCCTTTTGCCTGTTCTGCATAGGCCTCCACAAGGTTGTCGAATGTAACACCACGGTATGCCGGGTTATTAACCTCGGGTGAAAGGCTGGCCGTTTTGTTGGTTGGTCCCATGGAGCCTGCTACAAAGCGGGGCTTTTGCGGATTCTTATTAGTAAACTCTACTGCAATGCCATGAGCAATGCGCGCAGCCTCCTTGTTTAGCTCATAAACCACGGCTTCTAAACCGTAGTCGGCTTGCGAAATGCGGTTGGCATTAAAGGTATTGGTTTCTATAATGTCGGCTCCGGCTTCTAGGTAAGCTCTGTGCACCCCCTCCACAATCTGAGGCTGGGTAAGCACCAGCAGGTCGTTATTTCCTTTCAGTGATTTAGGATGAGCGCTAAAACGTACCCCTCTAAAGTCGTTTTCGGTTAGCTTATGGCGCTGAATCATGGTGCCAGTGGCTCCATCGAGTACGAGTATCTTCTCCTTAAGAACCTTTTGGATGGAATTATGCTTGTCCATTTTACGTTATTTACATTCTGCTTTGCTCATGCTACATTTATTTAGAACGAAATATTCCTGCCAATTTAGTGTAGGATTAGGACGCAGAAAATAGTCAAAAAAATTTTACTTAAGATACTCCGTTTTTCCGGTTGTGGCAAGAAATACATCAAGTCTTGGCAGCAGTTCCTGTAATTTCTGGAGGTGAGCCAACTTAATAGTTCCAACAATCCAACTGTGTTGTTTGCCCAAATACTTTTCAGATATCTCTTCAAACTCAAACAAGCTAAGGTCTAGAAGGTTTTGGTAGCGTAGGTAAACCTCTACCAAAACCTCGTTGGTAAACAGTGGTGGTTCAAAGTATTTCTGCTTCTTATATTCGTAGCGGTAATCGTGAAAACGGGCTGTAATGTCCGAAAGCACAGCGGAACCGGTTGGAAATCCACCTGCCCCTTTTCCAAACATGAACTGCTTTTCGTAGAAGGCTCCCTCAATAACCACCCCATTGTATTCCTCCTCCACGTTGTAGATGTATTCGTCGGGTGTGACCAGGCGAGGCATTACGTAAAGTGTAAAGTTTGTAGCATTGAGCTTGGTGAGCTTGGCTACCAGCTTAATTTTTCTCCCCTTCTCCTTGGCATACTGAATGTCGAAATCCGATAGACGCGATATTCCGCAGTGAAATGCTTGCTTCGGATGCACATAGGTTCCAAACCCATGAACGGCAAGAATTATGAGCTTGTAGAGCGCATCGAATCCTTCCACATCGAAGGTGGGATTACTCTCGGCAAACCCCAGCTCTTGCGCCTTTTGGAGGGCAGAGCCGTAGCTTTCGCCGTGCTGAAAAATTCGCGAGAGGATGAAGTTTGTGGAGCCGTTGAGTATCCCCTGAATGGATAGTAGCAGGTCGTTGTCGTAGTATTCCTCAAGATTTCGAATTACGGGTATGCTGCCGCATGCGGAGGCGTCGTAGAGTAGGGCGGCCCCCGTTTTTTTCTGCAGAAGAATGAGCTCCTCCAGGTGGTGGGCAAGCATTGTTTTATTACCCGAGACAACGCTTTTTCCCCTTTCCAATGCTGCTTTCACAATTTGGTAGGCTTCATCCGCATTGTCGATGAGCTCCACAACCAGATTTATTTCAGGGTCATTTAGTATAAGGTTTGCATCGGTGGTGAATAGCTTTGCGCCCATGCCGCGCTCTTTTTCTGGATTCTTGATGCACACCAGCTTAATCTTTGCCCTAGTTGTAGGGGAACTCTCCAGCACTTGGTATAATCCTCGCCCAACTGTGCCAAACCCAAATAGTCCGATGGTTTGCTGTATGCTGGTTATATGCCGTGGTTGAACGGTTACTTCATCTATAGTTGCTGTTTCCATTTTGTTTGTTTTGTGCCAGTTTTCGTCCTATTGGCTTAACGTAGAGGTCACCGGCTTGTAGTTTTTTTCAATGAACGGTTTAATGGTATTTTCCAGCTGTTGCCATTCGAGCAGGAAGCCATCGTGGCCAAAGTCGGAGTGTATTTCCGCAAATTGTGCCTGAGGAATATGGGCCGCTAGCTCATGCTGATCTTCCAGTGGGAAAAGAATGTCGTTATCGATGCCAACGACCAGTGTTCTGGCCCTTACTCGTGACAGCGCACTTTGCAGACCACCTCTGCCTCTTCCCACGTTGTGCGAATCGATGGCCCGCGTGAGCGTATGGTAGGTGTAGGCGTCAAATCGGTTAACCAACTTTTCCCCTTGGTAGTCCTGGTAGCTCTCCGCCTTAAATCCGGTTAGAATTTCACTCCTGCTTTCCTGCTGGCTAAGGTTGTAGGCTTTGCTGCCACGGTAGCTGAGCAGTGCAATGCTGCGCGCTGCCTTTAACCCATTTTTACCGCCACCCTCTTCCTGCCGAGCGAAGGTTGGGTCGGCTTTTAGGGCTAACCGTTGCGACTGGTTGAATGCCACCACCCATGGCGAAGCCTTGGCGCTGCAGGCTATGAGTACTAAATGGCTGGCCGTGCCTGGATGGGTGCATTCCCACTCTAAACTTTGAAATCCACCAATGGAGCCACCCACCAGCACGTCAATGGTTTTGATACCCAGATGTTGCCTTAGCACCTCATGAGCCTTTACCATGTCGCGCACTGTGACCAAAGGGAATTGGAGCATGTATGTTTTTCCTGTTGCTGGGTTGAGCGACATTGGACCCGTAGAACCGTAGCATGACCCAACTACGTTAGCGCATACGATGGGTGTTGTTGCCGGGTCGAAGAGCTTTCCTTCTCCTACCACCTCAGGCCACCATTCCGATGGGTCGGCGTTGGCAGTTAGCGCATGGCAAATCCAAACCACCCTATCGGGGTGCTGCTGAATATCGCCTAGCACTTGATAGTAGATGTTTACAGCCGGAAGCGTCTCTCCGCATTCGAGCGAAAAGTTGGTAACGGTAGTTGTATTGGTTCGTTTCATCGGTTGGGTATTAAGTATTGGCTAGTGCTTGGTCGAAATCGGCGAGAATATCCACGATATTCTCAATTCCCACCGATACGCGGAGTAAGCTGAAGTCAACCCCAGCGGAGACCTGTTCCTGCTCGCTGAGCTGCTGGTGCGTGGTGGTGGAGGGTTGAATAATGAGCGTTCGTACGTCGCCAACATTGGCCAAGTGGGTTACCAGCTTCAACCCTTCAACCACCTTCGATGCCTTTTCTGCTCCACCCTTTACGGTAAACGAAAGCACTCCTCCAAATCCATTTTGCATATATTCTTTGGCATTTGCATGGTATGGGTGGCTCTCCAGCCCTGGGTAGGAGACCTTTTCAACCTTGGGATGGTTGCTTAGCCAGCGAGCCAGCGCCAATGCGTTTTGGGTTATTCTATCCACCCGGAGCGAAAGTGTTTCCATTCCTTGGAGTAGGAGGAAAGCATTGAATGGGCTAAGGCATGGACCAAGGTCTCGTAGCCCCTCCACGCGTGCTTTCACAATAAAGGCGAGTTTTCCAAATGTCTCAGGGAAGTTAAGCCCGTGGTATGCGGGGCTGGGGTTGGCCACCTGTGGAAATTTCCCGTTTGTCCAGTCGAAGTTACCCGAGTCAACAATAACTCCACCAATACTGTTGGCGTGCCCGCCAATCCACTTGGTTGCCGACTCCACCACAATGGAAGCACCGTGGTCGATGGGGCGACATAGGTAGCCCGCTGCTCCAAAGGTGTTGTCAACAATGAGTGGAATGCCATGGCTTTGGCAAAGCGCGCTTAGCTCCTTAAAGTTGGGAATGGCAAATCCGGGATTACCGATGGTTTCAACGTAGAGAGCCTTTGTTTTCTTGTCAATTAGACAGCCAATTTCTTTAGTTGAGTCGTTTTTGGCAAAGCGCGCCTCAATGCCAAAGCGGGTAAGCGAATCCTTGAGCAGGGTAAAGGTGCCACCATAGAGGTATGGCGATGCCACAATGTTGTCGCCAATTGCGGCTATGGTGGTAAGGACAAGCAGCTGCGCCGATTGTCCAGAGGCAACGGCGAGCGCGGCAGCGCCACCTTCCAGTAGGGCAATCCGCTTCTCGAGTACATCAACCGTTGGGTTGCCAATTCGGGAATAGATAAAGCCCTCCTTTTCCAACGCAAATAGCTCCTTGGCGTGGTTAGAGTCCTTAAATGCGTAGGCAGCGGTTTGGTAAATGGGAACGGTGCAGGAACCCGTCGTTGGTTCTGGAGTGTAGCCTCCATGAACCTGTTGCGTTTCAAATTTATATGATGCTGACATTGTTCTCTGTTTTAAGTTAATGTTTGATGGTTACAATCCGTTTCATTTGCACTCTATCTGAGGCACAAAATGGTATTTACTATTAGCCTCATAGGGCATAAATCCTTTACAACGGGGTTGCACAATGGTGGTTAAAACAGTGTGTAGCGATATCATAATTCTGAAATGTGAATGGCTGTAAAACAGTGAAATAAAACCTTTGCAATGCTGCATGGACATAAGAATCCAAGCCATCCTTAGCGGATGATGCGGAGACCTTGGGTATGGTAAAAGGAAGGTTCTACCGCATTCGGTTGGCGCGGCACATTCGCATTCGACGGGAGGGGGAATGCAAAATATTGCTGGGCTGCTTAGCGGCAGCTAGCTGAACTTGAAAATTTGTTGCTTGTGGAAACTTCTGTAAATCCATTGCTTTTGGTTCTGATTTATAATTCCCTTTTCTTGGGCAGGTTTTAGCACCTTTCTCCAACCGGGAGGGGTTGCTAGAGCTTCACAGAGCCTGTTCTCTCCACTCTTCTTTATAATTCAAACCATCTTTACAGAATGGTTCGAGGTTTTGCAGGGACAAATATAAAAATATTTTGTTAGAACAATGGAACGATGAAAAAATTGCAGCAACAGTATCGGGAATCCTAACCATCCAGCATGTGTAACATAGCAGCAATTGCTTTCCATAACGTATATTTTCCCACTTTTGTGGTGCATTTAGCGGAGATTCAATATCCGTAGCACATGGTTAAGCTACTCAAGATTAACAGTTCAAAGCAACAAGCAGGATGGTAAAGGCGGTAATTTTTGACATGGATGGGGTGATTGTGGACAGCGAACCGCTGCACAAGGAGGTGGAGCGGCAGATGTTTGCCGAATTTGGAATGAGCATATCGCCCGAGCAGCAGCATCGGTTTACCGGAACATCGAACGCCAACATGTGGGCGCAGCTAAAAGCAGAATTCAAGTTACCCAAGGAGGTTGGCTACTATGTTGCCATTAAGGAGGAGCGCTATCTGAAAGCTTTGGCAGCAAATGGTTTGGTTTCGCTTATTTCCGGTGCCGAGGAGCTGCTTAAGAGCCTGTATAACCACGGAGTTACCATTGCTCTGGCATCTTCCTCTTCGCTAACCAACATTGACCTTGTGCTTCGTAAATTCAACATTGGTACGTATTTTAAGGCATTAGCAAGTGGTGAGGAGGTTGCTTTGGCAAAGCCAAACCCTGCTGTATTTCTTCTGGCCGCGCAAAGACTTGGTGTTAATCCTTCTAGCTGCGTTGTTATTGAAGACTCTACCAATGGAGTAGTTGCTGCAAAGGCCGCCGGAATGGCCTGTGTGGGTTTGCAAGCCGACTTTCCTCTTGGGCAAAATTTGGAGGCCGCCGATTTGGTGGTGTCGTCGCTTACCAGTCTTAATCCAGATTTACTTCTCTCATTGGCATAGGGTATAGCATCTGCACTCCATAAAATTTTTGCATGGTTATGTGAGAAGTGCTACATTTAGCGAGCCAATCTCAAAAAAAAATTGCCTTATGAAAAGAATTTTACCCATTCTTCTTATTTCAGTTGCTGTTATTGCAAGTTCATGTGCCTCCAAGCGTTTGGCAAAGCAAGGAGCTAAGCTCGAAAGTCAGGGATTATACGAGCAGGCGGCTGATGCCTACTATCAATCGGCCTATGCAAACCATAACAACGTAGATGCACTGGTGGGGTTGAAGAAAAATGGTCAGCTGGTGCTCGACCATAAGTTTATTGACTTTAGCAAGGCCTACGATAACGGCAGCATGAAGGATGCGGTATATACCTATCTTGATGCACAGGCATACAGCGCTAAAATTTCAGCCGTGGGAGTTAACCTGCAGCAGCCGGAGCGCTACAAATCGCTCTTTGACGATGCTAAGTCTCGTTATCTAAAACAGATATATCCTGAGGCACAGCTTGCCCTTGATGATGAAAATTTTACCAAGGCCGCTCAGCTCCTTCAGGAGGTTAAGCAGCTGGAACCGGGCTACGAAAAGAGCGACGAGCTACTCACTACCGCTTTAGCCGAGCCTATTTACCGCGATGGCGTTCAGGCAATGCAATCGAATCTCAACCGAAAGGCATACGCCGATTTCGACCAGCTTATTCAAAGATTTGGCACCTACAAGAATTCCAACGATCTTAAAACGGAGGCTCGTCGCAAGGCGTTAATTACCGTAGGCATAAAACCCATTGAGGCATACATGAGCGATCAGGGATTGGCAACGCAGCTGATTGCCCTTATTACCCGTTCGGTAAATGCGCTGAACAATCCTTTTTTGGTGGTTGTAGACGAGGCCAATCGTCAGCAGTTAACGCAGGAGCAGATGATTAGCTTGAGTAATAACTCCCAAATTGAGATTGGAAACCTTCTTGGCGCCAAGGCAATTCTAACGGGCAAGCTCGTAAGCGTGAATACCGATCCTGGTAGAATGCAGGTGCAGGATGTGCCTGGCTGGATTAGGGAGATGGTGACAAAGTACGATACCGCTCAGAAGAAGAATATACTGGTTCCCTACTATGTTAAGACCCGCTATAGGGAGTATAGCCAAACATCTACGGTTTCCTGCACCTTCCAGTATCAGCTCACCTCCATTGAGACGGGAGCCGTTATGGTTTCGGATGTGGTAAACTATTCGGCAAAGGACATGGTTCACTACGCCACCTACAATGGCGACGTTGATAAGCTTGTTCCGGGATACTGGAAACATTCGGAAAGAAGAATGCCCGATGATGCAGTGTATGATAACCGGAACAGTATTAGCCAGCTGAACACGCTTCTTAAAGGTCGTCAGCAGTTAAAAACCACCGACGATCTCAAAGGCGAGGTGGCTAGCTTTATTGCCAAGAGCGTAGCATCTAAGCTCAATGCCTATAACCCTGAAGTTCACTAGAACAATTTTGCTATGAGGATACGTGGATACTTGCTGGTAATTGTGGCTCTGATGGGCCTATTTGCTTGTTCTTCTTCCAAAAAGGCAAGCGAGAACGTGCCACCTCCGCCTGCTTGGGTGCAGAGTAAACCTTCTATTCCCGGCTACTATGTTGGTGTGGGGCGTGCTCCAAAGGTAGGTGACGTGAACTCCTACCGTCAATCGTCGAAGAATAATGCGCTAGCCGATATGTCGAGCGAGATTTCGGTATCCATCTCAACCAGCTCGGTGCTGCACCAGTTTGAGTCGTCGCTGCGCTTTTCCGAAGATTTTACCTCCACCATTCAGGCCGAATCACAAAAGGATTTGGAGGGCTATGAGCTGGTGGATACCTACGAGGATAATACCAGCGTGTGGAGCTACTATCGACTCTCGAAAGCCACGTGGGCCGATATTCAGGCTAAGAAAAGGGATGCCGCCGTTACCAGTGGTCTCGACCTATTTGAACGGGGTAACAGCTTCAAGAGCAGTGGTGATGTTAAGAATGCTTTTGTGAGCTACATAAAGGCGTTGGAGAGCATGAAGGCCTACCTTGGCGAACCGCTTCAAACGACTTACAACGGAAAATCCATTCTTTTGGGTAATGAGCTGTTCGACGCTCTTACTGGGTTGGTTAACAGCATCCGAATTACCTCGAGGTTACCCTCCATATCAATTAAGGCAGGGGAGAGCATTCCAGCCGATCAGCTGCAGTTCTATGTTACGGCCGATGGCAAGCCTGTTAAACAATTCCCGTTACTCTTCTCCTTTACCGCCAAGCCGCTCCGAAATGCTACCGTATTAACCGACGAATTGGGAAAAGCGAGTTACGCCTTAGAGAATGTCAACTCGGCAAAAGGAAATGAAACCTTTACCGCAGAGGCTGACTGGCCCGGTATGGCTGCAGAAGCCACTACCGACAGCTATTTTAGACGGTTGTCGGAGAAGTTTAACTCTTCACCGGCATACATGGCCATTGTAGTGCAAAAACCAAGGGTATTCGTGGTTTCTGTGGAGAAGAATCAAGGGAACATCCTTCCGGATAGACCTCTTGCTACGAAGCTGATTAGCCTATTACAGGGCGATGGTATTCAGCTGGCCTCCAGCGAAAGTGATGCCGATTTTATTCTCGATGTTCAGGCGGAGGCAGTTCCTCAGGGAAAGTCGGGCAATTTTGTGTATGCACAGGTTGTGGGGACAATTCAGCTGAAGGATGCCAAGGGTAACGTGCTTTTTACCCAGCGTTTAGAGGGAACCAATGCGGCACATCTCAATCAAACCACCGCCGGTGAGGAGGCCATGAAACGGCAGGCGGAAAAGTTAGGTGGATACATGTGGACGCAAATTCATGATATCATTGTGAAACGGTAAATCTTCGAAGCCATGGAGTGTCAAAACGATCAAAACCTTAAAGGATGTAACTGCTCATATCCATGCACCCGAAAGGGTAACTGCTGCCAGTGTGTGGCCTACCATCGGAAAAAGGGGCAGTTGCCAGCGTGCTACTTTCCCGACGATGTGGAGCGAGGTTACGACCGCTCCATCGCCAACTTCATTGCCGTGGTGGAGGAGAGGGGCACCGGTTTTCTGATGAAATAGTTTCTTCTTTAAGGAGTTAAATAATAGTTGAGAGTGGAGATGCATTGCATCTCCACGATGGTTTAATAGCACCGATAGAGAGTCGGTAAGCCGCCTGCTTCCATTGCATAAATCCTTACCTACCCCTCCTAATTATTCAATAAGTATTAACTTTTTGGTATTCTACCCATTTATAGCCTTTCAAAATACCAACTTTTGGTGATTGCCTCAATGCATGGCATAATTTAGCTTTGCACCGATTTAAATACCAACCTATTGAGTCATGCGCCTTCTTTTTCTTATTGCTTTCGCCTTCATTTCTTTATCACCACTTTACTCGCAGCCCGATTCCACCCGTTTCGACAACGCCATTTCATTCGAAGCTTCGTATGTGGGCGATGTAGTTGCCAACATGCATGGGGGCATCAGTACAGGGGCAACCTATTTGGGACTTGCCAACTTCAAATTGGGATTCGATACCGAGAAGGCTGGACTGTGGAGGGGTGGTCAGCTGCTGGTGAATGCAGGAAATACGCATGGAGGAGAACCTTCGGCTACGTTGGTCGGTGATTTTCAAGGAGTATCGAACATTGAAGCTGGTGACCTCACCTTCCTTTACGAGCTGTGGTACCAGCAGCAGGTGGGGCAGCTATCCCTTACCCTTGGATTGCAAGATTTAAACGCTAGCTTTGCCGTATGCGAGAGTGGCACGCTATTTACCAACAGCTCCTTTGGTATACAGTCCAGCATAGCCAATAACATTCCGGCACCCCTCTTCCCGTTAACGGCATTGGGTGCAAATCTACACTGGCAGGTTACGTCCACCACATGCTGGCAAATGGCTATTTACGATGGGCTTCCCGACAATATTGACTCCAACCCTTACAACGTTCGATGGAAGCTCAATGCCACCGATGGCGCCCTGATGGTGTCGGAGCTGAGCCGTGAGCTATCTTGGTTTGGCAGCAATAACGGCTGTGTGAAGCTGGGAGGATATTTTCATAGCCATAAGAGCAGCCATCCTGTTGTGGCCAGCGATGCTCTTCCTGAGCAGAACTATGGCTTCTACCTTATTGCCGACCAAGAGATTCATCGCAGAAAAGATGGGAGTGGTTGCATTAGCCTTTTCCTGCAGCTGGGGCTAAGTCCCAAGAGGGAGAATTGCAACAATCGGTATGTGGGTGTTGGCCTTAACTTTAAGGGAATGGTTCGTTCTCGACTGAAGGATGAGTTTGGCGTGGCCTTGGCGTACGCAGGGTTTCACAATGCAACAGTGGGAGAGGAGACTGCGCTGGAGTGCAGCTACCGTGCACAGCTACTACGGGCTATCTATCTTAAGCCTACGGTGGAGTATGTAATCCATCCTGCAGGAACCGATGTACCGCTGCCCAATGCGCTGGTTGGTGCGCTTCGGTTTGGTTTGAATTTCTAACAAGGAGATCCACATGAGGATTGGAGGATAAGAAAGAAAACCCTCCACAGCCGTTGCTTCGGAGGGTTTTCAACCTAATTACCCAACTCATTGACCTGAAAAGAAACTCTACAATTTAATGTCGTCTTTCTTGTTCCACCTTGTATAGCGAAACGTGTTCACTGTTTTGGTTCTGAATATTGTCTACGCTGTCGTCTCGGTCGGGTAGCTCAACCTTCTGCTCCGCATTTAGGTTAACCCTTACGGCAAAGATTGGAATAGCAGCGTTTACAACCCATACGTTGTTGTTGCGGTAAACATACACCCTTCGAACATTGTCCCAGTAGAAGTTGTATCGGGGGAAGTAAACCCAGCGATGATGGTATGTCAACCGTGGTCCCCAAACTGGGTGGTAAACAATCACTCTTCTGTGGTGGGGGTATCTTTCTCTTTTAACTACCACTACCTTTTCGTCATGGTCCCTATGATGTCTCTCTCTTTCCACATTTTGGCCTTCGACGCTTCCAGTGGTCATTGCAACCGCTATGAGGGCCATAATGGATAATCGAATTGTTGTTTTCATAGCAATCTGTTTTTGTTCAGCTGCTAGTAATACAAGTATCATTCCAAACACCCTACTGTTGGATGTCCCCTTTTTCCGCTTTAGGATAATTTAACGGTAGCGTTTTAGGCTGTAGGTTTGTAGACTATAGGCAGAAGAATTCTGCGAGGTAGGTTTATCTTACTTTATGGAAGTTTAGGTAGGTATTTTTGAGAATTGTCTTGTGGGAGTCTTATAATAGTGCCGTGGCCAGTTATTTATACTCTATTTGTCTTTAATACAACGAACTGGTAAGCCTGAATTTTTCCCATAAGAATCATATAACTTTACTATATGCGATACTCCCTCAACACCAAGACCCCAAACACTTCTTTTATTTTTCTCAGTAGTTGTCCAAAAAGCTGCACCTCCTTCTATTGGCGTAAAATTTATGCCATATCGCAAGCCGCAGTCAATGATTGAGAAGCCAGAATTACCTGATATCATTAACTCGCGATAGGCAGTATTTCCATTTCCTTCAAACGTTTCTAGTAAAGTTTCGTACTCACTTTTGGCAGGTAAATGCCAGCCAATGGGGCATGAATTTTTAGCTGTTTTCCATGTATACAAATATCCATAGCGGGTAACGTTTGTTACCTCATTTTCATAAGCCCAATACTTTCCACTATCGGGTTTATATGCAAGATTCGCAGCCATCCAAGTTTGACTACCTATGCGTACTGTCGGATATATTTGCCCATCACGTGTGTCTAAAAGTTTACCGAATTTATCATTAACACTCCAATTGGAAGCGCTGTCCTTTGGAGTGCCTAATTGTATATTGTCATTTTTATTCCCGCTTATATTTTTAACGGCAATGCACCTAAACCCAAGCCATGGTTCAGGCTTACTGTAGTATTGCACAGAATCGGGATGGCATTGTGCAGCATATAAACCATAGTTTCCTCCTTTTGCAATTCCTTTTATCGAAGTCATCTCCGATACATTACCATAAAATTCATATGCTCCAGTCTTTTCAGGATAATAAGCAAGAATTACACTGATACCTTGGGCTAAATCATTACAATCACACTTAATTTTATAATTATATAAGGCACAATTCTTAGTATTCATGCTATCTTTAAATCCATTTCTTCTTTCTGATTCAGATAGTCCTTTTATTGCAAAGCTTTTCCATTCATCAGGGGTTGGTAATCGAAAAACAAACGTATTATTTCCGTCTAATAATGTCCTCCATTTACAAAATTCATTGACCTGCTCATATGTTAACCCAGTTACGGGTAAGTTTAACATTGGACAATTATTTGGGGATGATCCCAATGGTTTACCGAACTTATCACACTCCTTACAATCTTTAGCAAAGTATCCAATAGGTTGTGAGGAATAGATTGCCTGCCTATCGATGAAATTGTTGGATTTTCTTTTTATATAAGCCCATAGTTCTGGTTCCACAGCACTACTATCCGGCAATAGCTTTTGTGCATCTTCATACCCCTGATGGATAATAGTCCAACTATAGAAAGACAACCATGAACCAACATCAATCTCTGTCCGGTCGAGGTAAACATTGTCTTCAATCATTACAGTTCCCTCTGGTGTGTCTTGGGCCTTTAATGACAAGCTAAGAAATGTAATTAAGATAAATGTTCCACTAAAAATGAAGTTCAAATAAATATTTTTCATATATAGTAATCATTTCGGCAAAATTCACACAGTTCGTTTACATGCTCGCTAAAAGCATTCCTCAGATCAAATGTAGCAAAAATATTAGGTGTTTAGGCGACTAGCTGTTTAGGTGTTAGGGGCGGTAGGAGCACTTCTTACCATTTGGCGTTAGCTCCGCTGGCGGATGGTTTACTAAATTAGCTCGTGCTACCTTATTACTCGTAATTTCTCAAGATTGTCGATTAATAACTTATGCATTCCAACTAATTCAAAAATCATCTCTTTCTCTCCCGATCTCATTCGAATTACACTTATCAATTCGGCAGTTCTTTCTTCAGCCTCCGTTTGATATGATATTGAGTAGATATTGTACTTAAGCATCGTTTTCTGAATTTCTTTTGTTATTGCTCTTTTTACTATGTCCGACTGATTACTTTTAATCAGGTAGTGATTGTCAAATTCTTTCCAGCCTAATTCTATTTCTGGTTTGCTCAGTTTTTTTGTTATTCTCGAAATGAGGTCTTCCCAGCTCAGTGTTAATTCAAAATTCTGGTTTGCAGAAAAATAAATCTGAAATTTTAAAGGTTTGGTGTCGGAAGCAGAAAGTCTAATAGTCCATTTTTTGTATGGGATTGAAATAGTATGAATCTCAAGTTCGTAACCTGAGTTAAAGCTAATCTTAAGTTCTCCATTAAGTTCTTTGGCAATTTCCTTCCACAATTCTCTTTCTGGAAAAATGTCATTATAACCCTCTGAGGGGCCATTAATGATGGCTTGAAGTATGCTTTTTTCTTTTTCTTTGGCCATTGGCTTTGTTAATTAAAGTGATAACGTTTTGCTTAACTCTCCCACCTTAAACCCAGTGTATTAAAATTAATAGTGTAAAGCCCTGTGAGGAACTTAGTGGTTTAGTCTGTTTGAGTCATTATTTGTTTAAAGTAAGTTAGTATGGGCTGCAAGCCCATTCCACTGTTTTGTTCTTTTGGGTAGGCTGCAGGTATTAGCACCTAATATTCCATTTTGTGTGTTGCTATGCCTACATGCCGTATGCTAAGCATGGTTATTTTACAACAATGGTATATGAATGGGAAGCTGTGGAGTTGCAAATTTCATCTTCGTCGTCTCCAAGCCCTTTTGTAACATGCTTAATTTTAAGGTTAACAGTAAATGTAAACGACCCCTTTTCTGATGGTGTTCCATCAAATGTAATTGATTTGTCAGTATCGTATAAGGTGCAATAAATTCCCTTTGGGAGAATACCCACATCTCCCAAGTCATAAATGTAATAGTCATTGTCTGTATCCTTGTATTTAGGATCTTCAAAATAAAGTTTTTCAGAGTATTTCGTATTTACGCAAGCCTCATTAAAGCTTTTCTCAGGGAGTTTAGGAAAGCTATCAATTGAACAAAGTAAAATGTCCTTGCAACTAGTTAGTGAAAGCATAATAAGCGCTATGGCTATGAATCTTGAGATATTGGTCATATTTAATCTTGGTTAATTATTTAATTTTTCAACATCCGGCAGGAGATTAGCCGTTTAGGTTAATAGAGTGTAGATAAGCCACTGCACTTTCTTTAACTTTTTACTGATTTGCATAGCGTTCTCTTTGACTTAAGTAGTAGGCTTTGCACCCATATTCTGTAACAGCGTTAAAAGTAAACCAAATTAGAAAAACTTTTGCAATTTGTAGCAGATGAAAGGGAAAGAGGGTTTCTTGTGAGTGTGTTTGGCAGGGGAGTATACTCGATTATCAGAAAGTTACCGGCAGTCTCTTCTATTCCAGTAAAATTTTGTCCATTTCATTTTTATCTTCTTTTGCTAGAATCTTTGGAATTTCTTTAAACGATTCGCTAAAGTAAACCAAATCCATCTCCGCATGAACATCAAATATTTCTGCAAAAATTGATTGGATAATTTCTTCGCAAAGTTTTATTAATTTCTCCATTTTTTCAAAAGCGATATTGGATTCTATGACATGTTTATTGTCTAAATCTGTGTGACTGTATACTTTGTCTCTTAAATCGATAATTTGTTTGATGGTTGCTTTATTGAGTTCTAGACTTGTTTCCCATTCTAATAATTTCTGTTCGTTGAAATGCAGACGCCGAAAGTGGCCATCTGCTTTTAAATTTAATAACAGTTTCCTTAAATTAAACTTGTCTTGACTTTTTGCTTTATTGAATAGTTTAGATAATTCAATAACAGAAACTTGCCATAATGATATTTTTATAAATGTAAAATGAGGCGAAGAATTTATATAATTAAGTTCTTGCTCTGAATCTGGGTTGTATAAGTAGTAAGAGTAATAAAACGATTCCTTGGCAGACTGAAGAATGTCCCAAATTTTAGTTATTCGAATTTTTAGTTCGTCTTTTATGTCCATAATTCCTTTGACATTGCCGGTAACGCGTTTATACGTATGATAAAACTATATATACCCACCTATACAGGTATATATTGTTTTGCTCTCTCACAAATTACACCAAATGTAATAAATACGGTTATACAATATTCAACAGGGGAGGGTAATTTAATATTTACGCCTACCGACCCCTTCCTGGCCTTCCCCTGCGAGGGGAAGGAACGTGCTAACAACCAGGTGACTCAATGCCATCGCTTTGCATTGCTAAGCGAGCGCCTCACCCTTTTAGGGGGAGGTTGGTGGGGGTCTTAATTCGATGTTTAGGCTGTAGGTAAGCCGCTGCATCACTTCGGACTTCCGACTCCTGTCTTCGGACTCTTTTATTTAACACTTTTCGGATATTGCGGTGCGGGGTAGGTTCAGCACATTGAACAACGGAGGTGTGTGCACCGCCTGCTCTTTATATTCATGCATTTCTATGGGGATTGCACCCCGCTGGGGCGCTGGGAAAAGGCTTTAGATACACTACATTTCTC